>ENA-ORMS01000253-ORMS01000253.1-human-gut-metagenome-genome-assembly--contig:-NODE-253-length-57831-cov-32.914584_pt1 | contig 57831 bp, 56 predicted proteins | sample MGYA00242104_ERZ508997 | MGnify/ENA primary metagenome ERZ508997 (study PRJEB26280, sample SAMEA2338704) | human gut metagenome | biome: human gut; feature: human-associated habitat; material: faeces...
TTCAGAAGAAAGAGAGAATAGAAGAAAAATTGATGGTTCAGTACAAGCAATGCAGGAATTCGCAAAATGGCATGAAAAGCAATAATCATCCATACAAATTACAATTTAGTAATTAGTTAGAAAAATAGTAATTTGTCGCTAGGGTTGAATTTTTAATTTTATATAAAATTAATAGAAAAAATATTATTTTTGAAGTAGGTATAGTAGTTAAAAATATACTTGCTTTTTTATTATATTACAAACTATTCTATCAGAAATTAGTCTCAAGTTAACATTATGTAAAATAAAATATTGTATAATATAGATAGAGTTCTATATATTGCAAATATGAAAAAATGTAAGGAGTTAATTGTCATGAGAGAATTATTTGTAGAAAAAGTAATTGATGTAACAGAAGAATTTTTAGACAATAACCAAAGAATAAAATTAAAAGAAAAGCTTACAGAAATATGTTTAAACTATCATATTGAAATACTAGAACAAAGTCAAAAACAAGAAATACAAAAGAACAATGAAGATATATTAAATAAATTTATATCTTCTAAAGAAATTGAGGGTTGCTCAGCTAGAACATTAAAATATTACAAAGATAATATAACTAAGATGTTAGACGCAGTAAATCTTCCAGTAAGTGAAATTACAACAGAAACATTAAGAAACTATTTAGCGGATCATAAAAATAATTCTACAGCTGGTATGGTTACAATTGATAATATAAGAAGAACATTATCGAGTTTCTTTACATGGCTAGAGAACGAAGATTATGTAAAAAGTCCTGTTAGAAGAATACACAAAGTAAAAGCAATGAAAAAAGTTAAGGAAACATTAACAGATGAAAATTTAGAAAAACTAAGAGATACTTGCACAAATGTAAGAGATTTAGCAATATTAGAACTATTAATTTCAACAGGAATGAGAGTAGGAGAATTAACAAGATTAAATATTTCAGATATGAATTTTCAAGAAAGAAGCTGTATTGTCTTAGGCAAAGGTAATAGTGAAAGAGAAGTTTATTTTAGTGCTAAAAGTAAAATGTATATTGAAAAATATTTAGAAACAAGAACAGATAATAATGAAGCACTATTTGTATCTTTAATTAAGCCATATAACAGACTAGGAATATCAGGAATTGAAATAACTATTAGAAATCTAGGAAAAGAGGCTAATATAAATAAAGTACACCTACATAAATTTAGAAGAACAATGGCAACTATGGCTATTGATAAAGGTATGCCAATAGAACAAGTGCAAAAATTACTTGGACATATAAAAATAGATACAACTATGGAATATGCAATGGTAAATCAAAATAATGTAAAAAATTCTCATAGAAAGTATATTACTTAGAAAAATTAAGAGATAATGTATTCGCAATTCAAATTGTTGAAAATGTAGACAAATTGAGAAAAATGTAATATAATGGTAACACAAATAAAAAAAGGAGTAGTTATGAAAAATATTGACTCAAATACTTTTAAAAGTTTGATTAATAATGCTAGTATTGCACTTATGGGAATTCCTGTGAAGGAATCCATAAATTATATGCCATATGGCTTAAAAATACGCAATTTGCTATATGATAAAGCTATGGAATTACTTAATAATGGCGGGTATCAAAAAGTAATGTTATCAGATTTTATAAATCCAGATTCGCTTACAGAAATAGATAAAGTTTCAAAAGTATCTAGTGGATATATGCGAGTAGAAAACAAAAATTTAATGATTGCTGCAGGGCACGAAGTGAATGCATATCTATTTATTAAGGAATTAATAAAGCATGGTTATCAAAATTTTGATTTACCAGTGAAAATATATAATTTTGGCCCAGTATATAGAACAAACAAAAATACTAAATATCCGTTTAATCTAGGTGAAAGGAAATCATTTCTAGAATGCTATTCTGTTTTTAAAACAGAACAAGAAGCAGAAAATGAATTAGAATTTGCAATAAATTGGAATAGAAATGTTATTAGAAAATTATTACACATACCTAGTGTAGAAGTAGTAAGACCTCGTAGTACAAATAAAAAAATCTCAAAAAGAACTATATGCATTGATTCTATTACACCTTTAAATGAAACTGTTATTACTGGTATGACTTATTTTCATGATGATATTTTTACAAAATCTGTGAATTTAAGATATAAAGATCAAATTGAAAACAGAAATAAAATTGCTTATTCTGTGCATTTTGGTTTAAGCGAAAACATACTGTTTTCGTATCTTTTAAATTCTTGTGATGGAAAGAATTTAAGATTATATAGTTTTATTGCACCTATACAAGTTAATATACTTAATGCACTAAATGATGATGTATATGATAGTGCAATTGATAATTTAAACAATATATTAAAAGAAAATAACTTGAGATATAATACAGAAAAGATAATAAGAAAAAAAATCACCTCTAAAATAGAAAATAATACAATACAAGGAGTACCGGTTACTATATTACTAAAAAAAGAAGGCAATAATATTGAAATTTATTCAATTTGTAATGGTATTCAAAAATTAGTAGTTACTACTAATGATATAAAAAATTGTTTGGAAAAAGTATTAAATACAATAATAACATTATTGGACAAAAATGATAAAAAAATCATAAAAGATATGACATTAAGAGAAAAAGAAAGTATAGTAGAATGTGATGATTTAGAGAAATTAGATGAAGTTGTAAAAAACGGAAAAATTGCAAAAGTGCATTTGAAAAATACAGATGAAAGTGTACATATTGTTGAATCGCATTTAACAGGAGGAGAAGTACTTGGGTTTGGATTAAATAAAGAAAATGGTTATGATATAGTTACACAAAAAACTGTTGATACAATTGCATTTATTTCAAAAAGATCATAGAAAAGAGGGGAATATGGATAAACAAAAATATCAAATATGTGGAATCATTTTTGAAATTGATTTGTATTCAAAAGAATATATGGTAGAAGATTTGTTTGGAGAACCAGAACCATATAATGTATATATTAATTATCATATAGTAAAATATAACGGCGATAAAGAAGCAGATGAAAGAATAATTATAAATGATACATTCAATACAAGTGTTGCATTAAAAGAAGAAAGTTTTGTTATAAATACCAATATTTCAAATATCATAAAAAAAGACTATAATCACCAATTTTCTTTGTTTGGTAATAAAGGTATAGTGCAAAAATACATATTACATATTTTAGAAGTTAAATATCACAGAATTGTATTTCATGGTTGTGCACTTATAAATAAAGATAATGAAATTATTATAGGATTAGGTCAAAGCGGAAGTGGCAAAAGTGTTTTAATCAATGTAGCACTTCAAAATGGATGGGAGTTACTTTCTACAGAACAAACAGTAATAGATGATAATATGTTTATATATAAAGGTAATGTATATGATAACGTTTCACCTCTTTCAGAAAAGCTTGTTAGTGAGAAATTAACAAAAGCTATTATATTAAACAATAAGAAATTGATTGAACCATTAGGACAAAAAATATTTGTAGATATGAGAGCATATGAGACTAGTAGTAATAAAGTTAAAATTAATTTTGATAAACTTACTATTATAAATGTTAATTTCAATGGTAAAAGTCAAAATATGTGTAATATTGAAGATAAAGATTATTTGCTAAGACTTTTTCAAATATCAGCATCAGATAAGATTTCTTTTCCAACAATAATTGAAAATAATTTAATAGACTTTCCTTATATAGGTAGTGTAGCAGTAAGAGAAAATGTAATAGATACTTTATTAAAAAGTGATGCGAAAAAAATAATTTTATCAAATGGACTTGAAGGATTTGAACTATTTTTTTATAATAGGGAGATAATAAAAAATGATTAAAAGTTTAATTTCAAAAATAGCAAAAAAACCAACAATATTTTATGCAATGAGTATTGCAGCAACCTGGGCAAATGCTGGTAGTTTATTAAATGGAGTTACCACAGCTCAAAATAATGGTATAATTCCATATCTGCTTTGGGCAATTGGTAATACACTTGCTTGTATTGTATTTGGAATATTTGCACTGAAAATTCCTAAATTAGTAGATGTATTTAATTCAAAAGTTATGAAAATAATTATGGGTATAATGTGTCCATTTCAATGTTGGATAAGTATGAATGGTATACAAACAGTATTTTCATCGACACCAATTGGAAAAGTAGGAGGAATAATTATAGCACTTGCTTTTGCAATGTTTTTCATTATTTTATTGTATAAATATGGAATGTTGTCAAATATACTAAGTGATCATATTAGTTGGATATCTGTATATATAATACTTTTTGCATTAACTTCAGTAGTTTTAATCCTTTCAAATGGGGATTATAACGTACTTCAAATGGGAACAGATCAAATAGGCGTTGGAATTAAGAATTGCTTATTATTAATTCCTGGTGCATTTTTATATCCATACTATTATGAATTATTAAATTATAATCAGAAGAACAATGACGGTGTAAATAAGATAAACATAAAAAAAGCTTTTATTCTAGGAGGATTTGCTTTTGGATTTTATTTAGTATTCATATTCTTAATGGCATATGCTAAATTTGGAATGGTTACTAATATTATTAAAGCGATATTAGTAACGTTAATAGCTATATCTTCACTATCATCTTTCTTATATTCAATATATTTAACTTTTGGAAAGAAACTTGGTACTGTAATTAACATATTAACAGTTATTTTATGGCAATTCTTAATTCCTCTTGGTGTTATGGGGGCTTGGACATTAATGGCAAGTATAAGAGTATACATAGTTGCTGGAGCCATAATTTTTGCATATATTTGGTTCTTTAAAGAAAAATATGTAAAACAAAAAGAAATAGCTAAATAACTGTATACTAAAAATAATTATAAAAAGGAGAGATGCAGAATGTATAATTTTAAAGAAATAGAAAAAAAATGGCAAAATTATTGGAAAGAAAACCACACGTTTAAAGTAGATGTATGGGATTTTTCAAAACCTAAGTATTATGCACTAGATATGTTTCCGTATCCATCTGGTGTAGGGCTTCATGCTGGGCATCCTGAAGGTTATACTGCAACAGATATAGTATCACGTATGAAGAGAATGCAAGGATATAATGTTCTTCATCCTATAGGATACGATTCTTTTGGATTACCAGCTGAACAATATGCAATACAAACAGGAAATCATCCTGCTGAATTTACACAAAAAAATATTGAAACTTTCCAAGGACAATTAGAAAGATTAGGATTTTCATACGATTGGGATAGAGTAATATCTACTAGTGATCCTAGCTACTATAAATGGACACAATGGATATTTAAAAAGCTATATGAATCTGGTTTAGCTAGAAAAATAGACATGCCTGTTAATTGGTGTGAAGAACTAGGAACTGTTTTAGCAAATGATGAGGTAATAGATGGAAAGAGCGAAAGAGGTGGATATCCTGTAGTTCGTAAAAATATGAAACAATGGATTATAGATATGCCTGCATATGCTGAAAAGTTATTAGATGGATTAGATGAACTAGACTGGCCAGAATCAACAAAAGAAATGCAGAGAAAATGGATTGGAAAATCTGAAGGTGCTGAAGTTAAGTTTGAAATTAAAGATGGTGGCGAATTTTCAATATTTACAACATGTATAGAAACCATATATGGTATTACATTTATGGTATTAGCACCTGAGAATAAATTAGTAGATCAACTAAAACATAGAATAAAAAACTGGGAAGAAGTAGTTAAATACAGAGAAGAAACTGCAAAGAAAACAGAAATGGACAGAACAGAGCTTAATAAAGAAAAAAATGGTGTCAAATTAGAAGGAATATATGCAATTAATCCAGTTAATGGAAAAGAAGTACCAGTGTTTTTGGGTGATTTTGTTTTATCTAGTTATGGTACAGGAGCGGTTATGGCAGTTCCAAGTCATGATCAAAGAGATTTTGAATATGCACAAAAATACAATTTACCTATGATTCAAGTAATAGAAGGTCAAGACACTACAGAATGTGCTTTTGAAAAAAAAGATTATTTGAATAAGAGTTGTAAATTAATTAATAGTGAAGAATTTACAGGTTTAGTTGTTGAAGATGCCAAAAGGTTAATTACAGATAAATTAGTTGAAATGGGATGTGGAAAAAGAACAAATAATTATCATATAAGAGAATGGATTTTTGCACGTCAAAGATTTTGGGGTGAACCTATTCCAATTGTTCATTTAGAAAATGGAGATGATATAGCTCTTAAAGATGGAGAATTACCAATAATATTACCTATGATGGATGATTATAAAGGAAGAGAAGGTAAGGCTCCATTGGAAAATGCTATTGAGTGGAAAAATGTTGAAATCGATGGAAAAAAAGGTGTTAGAGAAACATCTACAATGCCAGGTTCTGCTGGATCAAGCTGGTACTTTTTAAGATATATAGATCCTAAAAATGATAAAATGTTTGCAGATTCAAAATTAATTGAACACTGGATGCCGGTTGATTTATATATTGGGGGACCAGAACATGCAGTAGGACACTTATTATATTCAAGAATGTGGAACAATTTCTTATATGACCAAGGATTAGTTAGTGTAAAAGAACCATTTAAAAAATTAGTACACCAAGGTATGATATTAGGTTCAAATGGAATAAAAATGGGTAAACGTTTCCCTAAATATGTTGTAAATCCAGATGATATAGAAAAACAATATGGTGCAGATACTCTTAGAATGTACGAAATGTTTATGGGGCCACTTGAAGCAGATAAACCATGGAATGATGAAGCGGTTAGAGGTATTAAAAAATTCTTAGATCGTGTCTGGAGATTATATCATGAAGAAAAAAGAGAATATAAGGATAATCCTAATTTAGATAAAATATATAATCAAACAGTAAAAAAAGTTACTAATGATTATGAAACATTGAATTTTAACACTGCAATTTCACAAATGATGATATTTGTAAATGCAGTATATAAAGAAGATTCATGGAATTTAGAATATGCTAAAAACTTTATTAAATTATTGAACCCAATTGTTCCACATATTACAGAAGAAATATGGAATGAGGTATTTGATAATAAAGAAACAATAGCATATGAACCTTGGCCAACATATGATGAATCAAAATTAAAAGATGATGTGTATGAAATGGTAGTACAAGTAAATGGGGTACTAAGAGGAAAAGTAGAAGTTCCAGTTTCATATACAGAAGACGAAATGAAAGAAATTGCTAAGAAAATTGAGAAAGTGAAAAACATAATAGAAGGAAAAACGATTATAAAAGAAATAGTTATTCCTAGAAAATTAGTTAATATAGTTGTTAAATAATTTTCAAAGTAGTTATAGTGCCATAAAAAGAATTTCAGAAAATAATCTAAAAATTATTTCTTGAAATTCTTTTTAAATGTTACAATAAATTTTTATAAAATAGAGGAGTATAAAAAAATTTTGACGAATTATTATCAGAAACAAAAAATTTGAATAACAACTAGAGTGACAAATTACAATTTATATAATAGTTCTATAATTTTATAGGGGCGTCAAAATGTCGCCTCTATATTTTTTGAGTATCCCGCTAAAAACTACGCTTTTAGGCGTAAATGGGAGTTCAGGGTGACTCCCTGTTCCTGCAAACTTTAAAAACGTTTGAAAAAAATGATAAAATTTTAAAAAAATGCAACATTTGATAAAATTTTTGGCTTCATATATATAGAAATTTGAGGTAATGAAATTTGAGAAATATGAAAAAGTTTTACTCTATTTCTATATTGTAATTTAAAATAAAAAGAGATAACAATTCTCTTTTTAGCATAACATTTATTAATAATGTTATGAAGGAGTTAGGTTGTGTAGATTTAACTTCGGGAAGGTAAAATAAATTATGAAACTTACAATAGCAGAAATACAAGGCACGAAGTATGTTCAAATTTATTTGACGGAAGATGAACTCCAGAAAAAAGAAACAAAAGATTTAGCCCAAAAGTATAAACAAGAAAAATATAGCGTGGCTATTTTCGTAACTGGAAAAGAGAATTATCCCGAGATTCTTGAAAAAATAATTACGAAACAAGTGGAATTAAATAGAAATGTATGCTAACATGAAAACAAGCAATATCAGGCGAGATTTGGAGGAAAAAATGACAGTTGTACGGATATTGTAGATTGTCTAGAGATGAAGACAAAGAAAACTATGCAAGTATTGAAGAACAGAAAAGAATTATTCAAGACTATGCAATTTCTCGTAATTGGACTATCTCAGACTTCTACATAGATGACAATGTTTCGGGATATACCTTTAACAGACCTGCATTTTCAAAAATGATTGAAAAAGTAAAAGGAGGAAAAATTGATGTAGTCATAGCAAAAGATTTATCAAGAATTGGAAGACATAACGGACGAGTATTAGTTTTAATAGATGAGTTTAAGAATATTCAAAAGAATTTAATATTAGTTTCTGAAATGGGTGGAACTTATGATGTTTTAAATGATAGAGATGATACTATTGGGATAACAACATGGTTTAATGAAAGATATGTTAAAGATTGTTCAAGAAAAACTAGAGATCACATGTATTCTAAACAAAAAACAGGAAGATTAATTATGGGAAATTATTATGGATATATAAAAGATCCAGAGGATATAACAAAGCTATATGTTGATGAAGAACTACGACCTGTTATAGAATTGATATATAAGCTATATACCGATGAAGGAATTGGAAGAAAGAAAATTTGCGATATTCTAAATAGTAAATATAATTATCCAACTCCATCAGTTTACTATCAAATGAAACACTTGGAAAGAGGCAGAATATATAAACATCCTGTTCAAAAATTATGGTCCACATATATGGTAAGAAATATTTTAGAGAATGATGTATATTGTGGCACACTTAGAACTCATAAGAAAAAGACTGTATCCATAAGAGGCAAAGCAATAAAGCTTCCAGAGGAAGAACATTTTGTATTTGAAAATCATCATGAAGCAATTATATCTAAAGAGACATTTAATTTAGCTCAAGAAATAAGAAAAAGAAAAGTAAATACCAAAAGCACATCAAGTACGAGAAAAAGAAATTATTACTTTTCAGGACTTTGCAGATGTGGCGATTGTGGTTTTGGAGTAAGTGGCATAACTATAACTAGAAAACAATCTCAAAAAGGTTATGAATGTTCACAATATAGAACTTATGGTAAAGCTAGATGTAAATGCCATGAAATTAAAGAATCAGACATAATTATACATTTTAAGGAATTTTTAAAATTCACTAAAAATAAATACATAGATGAAATAAATAAAATACAGCTTCAAACAAAAACTAATGCTAAAACAAATAATAAAGAAAAAATCAAATTTGAAATCGAAAACTTAAATGCTGAATACAAAGTTTTGATTAGTCAAAAAATTAAAGATTTAACTAACACTAAAAATGAGTATCAACGAGAAATGATTGAAAATACATATAAAGAATTGGAAAAAGATAAAACTAATCGTATAGAACAATTACAAAAATTATTAGAACAACAGCAAGAAGATTTAGACACAGAAAAAATAAAAAAATTAAAAACAGCAATAGAATATTTTGATGATATTCTAAAATCTAATGAACCAAATAGATATATTTTAGAGTGTTTAATTGATAAAATATGGATTTATCACGATAAAAGTGTGAAATTCGAGCTAAAACCAGACATTAAAAAGTTAATATAAATAGTATTTTTCAAAATAATGAGTAATATCTAAAAGTCGTTTGTAAAAAGTGACTAAATATATGAAAAGTCATTTGAAAAATGTGCACACTTTCTACAAAAGTCGTTTGATTTTTGTGAAATATAGTGCTATAATATAATTAGATTATACATTAGGAGAGTGAGTATATGTATAGAGAAAGAATGGAAACGTTAAAAGAATGGAAGGTATCTAAAAATAGAAAACCTTTAATAATTAGAGGTGCAAGACAAGTTGGAAAAACTTGGCTCATGAAAGAATTTGGAAAATTATATTATGAAAAATGTGCTTACATAAATTTTGATAATAATTCAAGAATGGATATATTATTTAATGAAGAGTTTGACTTGAATAGAATAATACAAGGATTAAAGATTGAATCAGGAATAAATATTGAGCCTGAAAATACTCTAATAATCTTTGATGAAATTCAAGAAACTCCAAATGCATTAAAAGCACTAAAATATTTTTATGAAAATGCAAATGAATACCATATTGTCGCAGCTGGTTCTCTTTTGGGAGTGGCTATGCATCAAGGGACTTCATTCCCAGTTGGTAAAGTAAATTTTATGGACTTAATGCCTTTAAGCTTTTTTGAGTTTTTAGATGCATTGGGGCAAGACCATTTATTAAATTTATTAAAAAACATTGAATTTGATATGATTAGTGTATTTAATAATAAATATAAAGATTATTTAAAACTTTATTATTATATTGGTGGAATGCCAGAAGTGGTTAATTCGTATATAGAAGAAAAAAATTTAGCAGAAGTTCGTAATATACAAAAAACACTATTAAAAGATTATGAACAAGATTTTTCTAAACATGCACCAAACAATGTTGTTCCAAGAATTAGGCAACTATGGAATAATATTCCTACACAACTTGCAAAAGAAAATAAAAAATTCATATATGGTTTAGTAAAAGAAGGTGCTAGAGCAAGAGAATATGAAATTGCATTATCATGGCTTATAGATTGTGGACTTGTTTATCAAGTTAACAGGGTAAATAACTGCAAAGTTCCATTATCTGCATATCAAGATTTCAATGCATTTAAGTTATATTTATTGGATGTGGGATTATTAGGAGCAATGGCAGATTTAGATTCTAAAACAATTTTAGAAGGCAATGATATTTTTGAAGAATTTAAAGGAAGTTTAACAGAGCAATATGTTTTATGCCAATTAAAAGAATGTACAGAATTAAATGTGTTTTATTGGTCATCAGAAAAAGGAATTGCAGAAATTGATTTTATAGTACAAATTGGTAAAAACAATGTACCAATAGAAGTAAAATCAAATGAAAATTTACAAGCCAAAAGCTTAAAATCATTTGTAGAAAAATATAATACAAAAATTAATGTTAGAACCTCAATGGCTAATTTTAGAGTAGAAGAATGGCTAACTAATATACCATTATATAGTATAGGAAATATAGAAAAAATAATTAAATAATTATCCCCAAATTGAAGGCTTTTACCCCAGTTTGCACAACCGAGATTATTGCTTTTTCAAAGGCAAATCCATATTTTGAACAATTAAATGCATGTTTGTTAGGATTAAGCGTAGATAGTAATGCATCACATTTGGCTTGGATATATGATATTTACTGCAAAACAGGAATTAGAGTGCCATTCCCAATTATAGCAGATAGAAATGGTGCGATTGCTAGAAAATATGGTATGATTTCTAATGATGTAAGCACAACAGAAACTGTCAGAAATGTATTTTTAATAGATGAAAAGGGAATGGTAAGACTAATACTTGTTTATCCAATGAATGTTGGTAGATGTATACCAGAGATTTTAAGAGCTTTAAATGCTTTGCAAGTAGCTGATAGCAATAAAGCATCAACACCAGCAAATTGGGTTCCATGCCAACCAGTAATATTGACGCCACCTCAAACTTTTATGGCACTACAAGAAAAGCAAAAAGAAATTGAAAAAAATCAAAATGGAATGAATTGGTATTTGAGTTTTAAAAATCCAAAAGATTGCAAAATTACAGGAGACACGGAATGCAATAGAATAGAGAAAGACGGCAAAAAAACAAAATAAATTTTTAGATAAAATTTTAAAAAATAGCCATAATAATATTGTAAATAGTGAATCTATAATTCGCTAAAATATTAAAGGAGGCTATTTTTTATGGAAAAAAATCAAAAAATTAATTGTACAGTAGAAAGCTGTAAATACAACAACAAGAAGTGTCAAGAATGTGAATTAGGACAAATAATTGTAACACCAATAATTGGTTGTGATACAAAACAACCAGATGAATCAATGTGTAGTAGTTACAAATATGAAAAGAATAAATAAAAGCACTTGTCTTATTGGTATAAATAGTATATAATGTATGCATGTTCAATGATTTGGGATGAATCGTGAATAAATTTTATTTTCGAAGGGAGAAAAACTTATGGGTTCAAAGGAACGGTTCTATGCCGATATTATGGCATTACAACCCGAAGTGACAGGCTCTTGCAATCTTGTGATTGTAAATTATCCGAATGGAGAAAAAACAAGGTTTATTGTTGACTGTGGACTGTTTCAGGAAAGTGACTATTCACAGTACAACGCGAGTTTCCCATTCAATGCGGAAAACATTGAATTCTGTGTGGTAACACACAACCATGTAGACCACACTGGAAGACTTCCATTACTTGTTAAGAAAGGATTTACAGGCGAAATTTATACAAGCAAGGCTACCGCTATCTTGTTACCATTAGCATTAGCAGACTCGTATAAAGTACTAAAGGATGTTGCAAAGCGTAATAACGCCAAGCAATTGTATTCGGAGTCGGATGTTGCAGAAACATTAAGACATGTATCAGCAACAGAGTATACCAAAAGCGTGGATATCAATCCAAACATCAAGCTCACAATGTTTAAGAATGGACATCTTATAGGTGCCGCTCTTATACTCATTCAAGTCCGGTATAAAGGATATCCAAACATTAACCTTTTGTTTACAGGAGATTACAACAATAAAAATATTTTCTCCAATATTCCAAAATTGCGTAAGGCAGTGAAAACTTTACCGTTGACAATAATTCAAGAGTCCACATATGGTACAACAAATTCTGATGAAGTAACAGAATGCTTCGAAGAAAATGTTCTTAACTGTATCAAGAGTGGAGGCACAGTTGTCAACATGGCATTTTCGCTTGGACGGTTCCAAGAAATCCTATACAAACTTAAGACCATGCAAGATGAAGGAAAATTAAGTACTGATATCCCGATTTTTGCAGATGGAACTTTGGGTTTGAGGTATACGGCTTTATTCTCAAAAGAAGAATTGGAAATAAAACCGGAAGCCGTGGATTTTCTTCCTCAAAATCTTTGCTTTGTTAACAAAGAAAATAGAGCTCAGGTTTTGGAATCTGACGAGTGTAAAATCATAGTAACCACTTCGGGCATGGGGTCGTATGGACCTGCACCTCAGTATATAATCAAGTATATCAAACAGGAAAAGTGTTTGATTCAGTTTACTGGATTTACTACTGAAGGAACCTTGGGAGCAAGACTCAAATCGGCAGAAAATGGAGACATTGTGTCGATAGGAGGGATGCTTTGCACAAAAAGAGCAAGGGTGGAGTACACCACCGAATTTTCTGCACATGCAAAAGCAGATGAAATGATTGAGTTCCTGCAACAATTTGAGGATATTAAACTTATCCTTGTAAACCATGGAGAAACTTCTGTAAAAGAGGAGTTTGCGAAAAGAATTCTTCAAGAGGTAAATTCGAAGAATGTAGGAATTTTGAACAGAGAATATCTGTTCAGAGTTGGTCCATATGGCTTTATAAAAGCCATGTCCACTAAATTTGAAATTTGAGTAATCCTGAGTAATCCTTATGTTGTCCAAGCTCTACTCTTCATATTTGGAGAGTAGAGCTTACTTTTTTTATTTTAATATTGAATATTAAATTTAAGTGATATATAATTAATGAAGTTTAAATTAAGGAGGAAGGATTATGTCATTAGTAACAACAAAAGACATGTTTGAAAAATCAATGAAAGAACATTTTGCTATTGGTGCATTTAATGTTAATAATATGGAAATCATACAAGGAATTGTAGATGCAGCTGCAGAGGAAAATTCTCCAGTTATTTTACAGGCATCTTCAAGTGCAATTAAGTATGCAAGAATAGGCTTCTTAAGAAAAATGATAGAAGCAGCATTAGAAGAAAATGATATTCCAATAGCTTTACATTTAGATCATGGACCAGATTTTGAAACATGCAAAATGTGTATAGACCATGGATTTTCATCAGTTATGATTGATGGATCAAAATATGACTTTGAAGAAAATGTAGCTTTAACAAAAAAAGTTGTAGAATATGCTCATAATAGAGGAGTAGTTGTTGAAGCAGAACTTGGAAAATTAGCAGGAATTGAAGATGAAGTAAATGTTGCTGCTTCAGATGCAATGTTCACAGATCCAGACCAAGCAAAAGAATTTGTAGAAAGAACAGGATGTGATTCATTAGCTATTGCAATAGGAACAAGTCATGGAGCATATAAATTTAAAGGTGAAGCAAAATTAAGATTTGACATATTAGAGAAAGTAAAAGAAAAATTACCTAATACTCCAATAGTATTACATGGTGCATCAACTGTTATTCCTGAATTAGTAGAATTATGTAATAAATATGGAGCAAATATACCTGGAGCAAAAGGCGTACCAGATGAAATGTTACATGAAGCTAGCTTAAGAGGAGTATCAAAAATAAATGTTGATACAGATTTACGTTTAGCAATGACAGGTGCTATAAGAAAAGCACTAATTGAAAACCCAGAAGTATTTGATCCGAGAAAATACATGCAACCAGCTAGAGAACTAATAAAAGAAACAGTTCAACATAAAATAAGAGATGTATTTGGATCAAGCAATAAAGCATAAAACAAAAAAGCGATATAACAAAATATTATATCGCTTTTAAATTATTCATATATACCAATTGTTCTCATGTAGTTTATATATCCATTATCAATATTAGTCCATGTTTCAATATTATTATGTAATACTTCAGAATTTAATTTAGCATTTGAATATGACTCATAACTTTTTACAATGTCATTTTTAAAAGTTTCAGGACATCTTCCAATAATTCTTCCAATATCATTATATTTATTTCCAAAACCACCAAAGCCAAAATCAATTATAGCAGAAACATGATGATTTTCATCTAATAGTATATTACTAGAATTTAAATCACCGTGAACAAGGCAATTATCATCAGAAGAAAGGGTAGAAGGGTACCAAAATTTCATATCATTTTGAGCAACATGAACATTTAGTAATTCATCTAAAAAATCTGTTAAGTTTAATCCAATATTATGTATGGTAAATATCTTAGATTTATCATAATTTAAATGGTGAAGTTGATACATGAACTTAGCAATTTCATCAGAAATATTTTTTATTTCATCAGCACTTAAGTCATTCATAACTTCAGCAAGTGGAATGCCAGGTATTTTTTTATGAACACTAAATGGTCTATCATTATCATAAAAAATATCTAGTTTTACAGTATTAAAGTCTGTTTTACCATAAATATATTTGGCAAATTCATAATCTTTAACAATTGTTCTAGACCAAAACTCATCTCTAGGAAATCTAAAGAAAAAGTTACCTTCAGATGTTGTAACCTCATAAACTATATTAGTCCAACCAGTTGGAATTTGTTTTAAACTAATTATTTCTTTATCATTTAATGTGTTTTTGATAATTTTTTCAAAATTATCATCTAAAGTAAAGTATGTATTATTCATATAACCTCCAAATTATTTACTAATTAAATTTCTTATTAAGTTTAATAGTTGTTCTTCTGATTTTTTGTCATAATTATTATATAATATATAATCAAATTTACTTTGAAAAACCTTATCATTCATAAATCTGTTATATTGTTCATCAATTTCATTGATTCTTTCAATTTCTTTTTCTTTAGAAAGGTTTCTTTCTTTAGCTTTTGTTTTAGGAACACTAAGATCTTGAGGTAAAATGTATATTGTTTTTATATCTGGTTTTATTTTTTTCCAATCATCAATCATTGTATAATGCATTTCAAAAACCATATTATCATCAGAAAATATTTCATCTTTTAAATAAGCATATCTTCCACCAAATACCTTAAAATCATAAACAATTTTATTTTGTTCTTTTAATTCATCTAATTCTGAATCGGTAATAAAAATCCCATCAACGCCATTTTTTTCACCTATTCTAATAGGTCTTGTCCTTATAGTATTTACTTTATGAAAATTTAACTCTTCAACCAATCTTTCCTTAAAATAAGATTTTCCAATACCAGTAACACCTGAAAGAGCTAATAACATTATTTATCAATCCTTTTTATTATAATATTTTTCCGTATTGCTTACGAATACGAAGTTCTGCATCTTTTTTTGCTATATCCTCACGTTTGTCATATAATTTTTTACCTTTTCCAATTCCTAGTTCAACTTTTACAAAGTTGCCAGAAAAATAAAGGCTAATAGGAACAAGTGAATAGCCTTTTTGTTTTATAAGACCAACTAATTTAAAAATTTCACGTTTATTTAATAACAGTTTTCTGTCTCTTAAAGGGTCTTTATTAAAAATATTTCCTTGTTCATAAGGACTTATATGCATACTATACAAATATACTTCGCCGTTTTTTATACCTGCATAGCTATCTTTTAAATTAACCTTACCATTACGAATAGATTTTATTTCAGTACCATAAAGTACTATTCCTGCTTCTAATGTATCTATTATGTCATAATTATGTCTGGCAGTAGGGTTCGTAGCGATAATTTTTTTAGACATGTATGTAACGCTCCTTAAAATTCATAATATAAATATTATAACATGTGTGTCAAGAAAAGGGAAGACATACATGTTATAAATTTACTACTTATTCATTATCATCATGATGATATGTTGTTGTGTTTTTGTTTTGATTTGCATAGAAAAGAACTAATGCTACTATAATAATTGCAACTACAGCGATAATTAACCAACTCCAAACAGCATTAGAAGTATTTCCAAATAATCCAGAGCTTGTTGTATCTGTAGCTGTTCTGGTTGCATTATAATTTGTATTTCTATTATTAGTATTCATCATATTATTAGTATCATTTTTTATATCATTACCTACGTCTTTAGCACCATTATCAATAGAATTTAATCCATCTTTTATGCCATTAACAATACCTTTACCTGCATCTTCAACTACATTTTCGGTTCCACCAACGGCATTTCTAATATTATTTACGGCATTATTCATATTTTTATTAGCTGCAAATGTATAAGGAACCATAAAAAATGAAAAAATAACTAATAAAGTAGCAATTGCAAAAAATCTTTTTTTCATAAAGGTAAATAACCTCCTTTTCTCAAAACTAAGCTCAAAAATGCTCAATATTAGTATTTATAATTTTATATAAAATATTCTGATAAATAGTGGAAAGAAAATTAAAAAAACGACTTTTAAAAGTCGCTTATATTTATCCATTTAATCTTATTAAAATTGCTATAGCAAGTAATATTATAATAACACCAACTGCTATGAATATTATATTTATAATACTTGATATTCCTAAACTAGTTTCTTGTGCAGAAGAAATCCCAGTAGGTTGTAAAACTTCTGATTCAGAATTGTTATTATTTAAAGTATTATCAATAACATTATTATTTTCTTGATTTGTTGTATCAGTATTATTAGGAACTTCAGAATTATTAGAGTTGTCTATATTGTCAGTAGGACTATCAGTTCCAGGTAAATATAAGTTTATATCAGTAGCGCAAACAAAAGTAGTAAGAGATACAAAAGCAACTAACAAAATTAAAAATATTTTAAGAATTATTTTATTCATAATAAACCTCCTGAGAACAATTTAATTACTAATTTTTTTATACTATATAATCATACACAAATTAATAAAAAAAGTCTAGCAATTTTATGAAAAAAATAAAAAATATAAAAACAAATATAAAAAAATAAAAGTCTATTGAATAAAATGAATACTTAATATAAAATAGGAATAAATACTAAAGAGGAGGTATCTAAAATGGAAAATATAAAATTAGACTTGAACCATAGTAATATAAAACAAGAAGAAATAATGATATATGCAAGTAAAGTAACAAAAATACATGAAGAATTACATGAAAAATCAAAGGATGAAAATGAATTTTTAGGATGGTTAGATTTACCATCAGACTATGATAAAAAAGAAGTAGAAAAAATAAAAAAATGTGCAAAAAAAATTCAAAAAGATTCTGAGGTACTAGTTGTAATAGGAATAGGAGGATCATATTTAGGAGCAAGAGCAGTAATTGAATCTCTTACAAATACATTCTATAATTCTTTACCAAAAGAGCAAAGAAAAACTCCTCAAATATTATATGCAGGAAACAACTTAAATCCTAATTACTTAAATGATTTAATAGAATTAATAGGAAACAGGGACTTATCAATAAATGTAATATCAAAATCAGGTACTACGACTGAACCAGCAGTTGCTTTTAGAATTTTTAGAGAATTATTAGAAAATAAATATGGACTTGATGAAGCAAGAAAAAGAATATATGTTACAACAGATAAGGAAAGAGGAGCTCTAAAACAAATTGCTGATGAAGAAGGATATACAACATTTGTTATTCCTGACAATATTGGTGGAAGATATTCAGTATTAACAGCAGTGGGATTATTACCAATTGCAACAGCTGGAATAAACATAGATAAATTATTAGAGGGTGCGAAAATTGCACAAGGAAAATATTTAGACAAGAATCTAAAATATAATGACTGCTATAAATATGCGGTTGTTAGAAATATTTTATATAAAAATGAAAAAAATATCGAAATATTAGTAAGCTATGAGCCTAAACTACACTATATTATAGAATGGTGGAAACAATTATATGGAGAGAGCGAAGGAAAAGACTTAAAAGGTATATATCCTACTGGAGCTGAATTTACAACTGATTTACACTCTTTAGGCCAATACATACAAGAAGGAAGAAGAAATTTATTTGAGACAGTAATTGATATTAAAGAAGCAGATTCAGATGTATTTATAAACCAAGATGAAGATAATTTAGATGAGTTAAATTACTTAGTAGGTAAAGGCTTAGACTATGTTAATAAAAAAGCTATGGAAGGAACAATTGAAGCACATGTGGATGGTGGAGTTCCTAATATAATATTAACAGTAGATAAATTAAATGAATGTACAATAGGACATTTAATATATTTCTTTGAACTTGCATGTGCAATGTCTGGAAGATTGCTAGAAGTAAATCCATTTAATCAACCTGGGGTAGAAAAATATAAGAAAAACATGTTTAGATTATTAGGAAAACCTGGTTACGTTGAAGAGAAAAAGGTTAAAGAAGAGAAAGCTGAAAAGCCAAAAAGAGGCAGAAAAAAGAAAGAACAAAAAATATAAAAAATTAATAAAAATTTGTTGACATAGAATAATAAAGTGTGCTACAATATTCTATGTCAACAAAACATAAGCGGATGTGGCGGAACTGGCAGACGCGCTGGTCTTAGGAACCAGTACCAACGGTGTGGAGGTTCGAGTCCTCTCATCCGCACCAATGACGTATCTGTTCGAACTAATAAACAGATAAATACAAAAATCAATCAGAAATGGTTGATTTTTTTGTTTGCGAAAAAATCATCCTAAAAGAAAGGATAGTGTCTGTAATGAAGATAATTAAAGAAGAAATACAATTTGAGGAAGGTTTAAAGCAAAGACTTGAATTTATATGTGAATTTTCTAAAGTTTCTCCTACTTTTATAAAAGGTAGTATTAGAAAAATTGAAAAGACTAATCTCTCATATATTGAACCACATAAAGTGATTATTAAAAGTATTACTTTTTTAGGTTTCAATTATTCAAATGATGTGTATATTTCAAACTTATCAAAAAATATGTACCATATACAGATAGAAAAGAGCTTGCTAATGATTTAAAAACAGTTTACAAAGCAAGTACAGAGGAATTAGGGTATACTAACTTATTAGAGTTGGAAGAAAAATGGAAACATAAATATCCTGGTGCGATTCAAAGTTGGATAGATAACTGGGATGTACTTTCAGTATTCTTTAAATTTTCTGCTGAAATAAGAAAAATAATGTATACAACAAATGCGATAGAGAGCTTAAACAGTACCTATAAACGAATAAATCGAAACAGAAATGTATTTCCAACAGACATGTCTTTATTAAAAGTGTTATATCTATCAACATTAAAAGCAGAGAAAAAATGGTCAAGAATGGTTGATAAATGGGATTTATGCTTATCTCAATTTAGAATTATGTATGAAGGCAGAATATAAAATAAAGCCTAAAAATAATAGGCTTAAGAAGGATTTTTCTTAAGCCCTATTAAACTTACACAACTTTTTCTAAAGTATTGATTTTTAGAAAAATATTATTAAAATAATGTTAATAATAAAAATATTAAATTTTTTAAAGTTATCAATCGGAAGGAAATCCGATTTACACAAGATTTTCTATAGGCTCCATTCTCCCCCATAGAATAAGTTATTTCAATATTAAGCTGTTTTTTTATTTAATATTTTTTCAATTGTAACTTCAATATCATCAAGATTAACTGGAAAAGAAATTATACCAACACCTCTATAATATATATCTATTTCTTGAACTTTTTTACCATTTATTTTTTCTGTTTGGTGAATTATTATCTTTTCTATTAATTCGTTTAATATTTCTGGTGTTAGTTCAGTTATTTCAGTATATTTTTTTACATTAGATATGAATTGTGTTAAATCAGTTTCTTTCTTTTCTTTATTTTCTATTTCATTTGACAATTGTTCAATTTTTATCTTCAATTCTTGTTGTTCTTTATCATAATTAAAAGATAAGTTTTTAAATCTATCATCTGTAAGTTTTCCAGATACATTATCTTCGTAAATATGTTTAAATAAGTTGTCAATTTCTATTATTCTGCTTTTGGCTTTTTTAATTTCTTTTTTGTTTTTAGAAATTTGCCTTAATTCATCTTGTGTAGATTTTGCTAATTGCTCTTTAATAAATAAATCTTCATAACTTTTCATATATGAAATTACTTTCTGCATATTTTCTAAAACAATGTTTTGTAATGCTTCATCTGTAATATAGTGAGAAGAACAAGAAGCTCTACTTGATTTATAACTCGAACATCTATAATGTTCTTTTGCTTTTTTATCACTTACAGGTGATTTGAAATAAAGTTTTTTACCACAATCATAGCAAAATAGTAATCCGGAAAAGATACTCTTTTTACCTGATTTTGCGTATTTTTTTCTATTACCTCGTAGTTGTTTTACAATATTCTAAGTATGTTCATCAATAATTGGCTCATGTGTATTTTTAAATATTTTCCTATCTTCTTTTGGAAGATTAACTCTAGTTTTATCTTTATAAGAACGAGTTGTAGATTTGAAATTAACAGTATCTCCAATATATTCTTGTCTATCTAAAATACCTGCAACTGTTACACAATTCCATTGATGCTTTAATTCTTGAGGTTTTGATGATAACTTTATTCCAATACTTGCTGAATATTCAGCAGGAGTTAAAATCTCTCTTTCCTTTAATATTCTTGCAATTTCACAAGTTCCATGACCTTGAATAAATAGATTAAATATTTCTTTTACAACTTCTGCTGATTGCTCATCTATAATCCATTTTGTTTTATCATTTTCATCTTTTTTATAACCATAAGGAATGTTATTTGCAAGTGAAATTCCAGATTCGCCTTTATTTTTTAGAACTGCTCTAACTTTTTGACTTGTATTTTTTGCATGCATTTCGTTAAACCAATCTTGAATAGGTAAGAAGTCATTTAAGCCTTTACTACTATCAATATTATCCATTATAGCAATATATCTAATATTTAATCTTACAAAATCTTCTTCAAAAAGTTGTCCAACAACAAGTCTATTTCTACCAAGTCTTGAATGGTCCTTTACTATTATAGTACCAATCTTTCCACTTTCTGCAAGTTCCATCATTTCCATAAAAGCAGGTCTTGTAAAAGTTGTTCCTGAATATCCATCATCTACAAAGAATTTTATGTTTTGAAATTTATTATCTTTGGCATATTTACTTAAAATTGATTTTTGATTTATTATACTATTGCTTTCTCCAGCCATATCATCATCTCTTGATAAACGGCAGTATAAAGCAGTGATTTTATCGCTTTCTAGCTGTTTCATTATTATCTCCTTTCTCAGACAGCTTGAAACACAATATAAAATTATAGTTTCTACTTTTGTAGTAGCGATTATAATATACCATATTCCAAGCTAAAAATCTAATAAAATTTTTTATTTTCTTAATATTTCAAAAATAATTTGTAAGATGGTATATTCAGATTCTTCATTAAAGTAAGTGTTTACTTTATAAGTCTTATCATTTATTTGTTTTTCAAAGTTCAAATTTTCTTCTGGGTATAAACTTTTAAAATATTCTATAAGTTCTTCCTTATTCATTTTTGAAAGTTTATGATATAGTTCATTTTTCAGATTTTCTAAAAATTCATATTCTTCATTTGTTAGTTCAATTCTATATATTTTTTCATTATTATCGTTCATAAATAGCCCTCTTTTTCTTGTATTCAGGAGAGTTCTTTAGTTTTTGCTTCTCTAATCTTTCTTTTTCTCGTGCTTCTTCACGAGCTTTTCTTTCAGCTTCTAATTTTTCTTGTTCAATTCTTTGTCGTTCTAATTCATCTTGTTTTTCTTTATCAAATATAGTTTTAAAAAAATCAGCAACTCGTTGTTGTGCAAGTTTTATAGCATGGAAGTAGTCTTTTGTTTTTTCTACTAAACCATCATATTTTTCAATCCATTTATTTACGGTGTTCCTTAAATTTTCAATTCTAGTATCACGTTCATAAATTTCTTTATCTGCTACAATTCCTTTTTTAGCATAGTTGACTAAATCCTCATAGTCTCGTGGCTCTAATTCAATTTTTTTAGAGAATCGTTTATGTTTTCCTAAACCTGAAACACCTTTAATTTGCTTATCAAATTTCATAATATTATCAAAAGTAGTTTCTTTTTCTTCAATTTTGCTTGATATTTCTATAAGTCTTTCTTTATCTTTTTTTATTTTAAAATCAAGATTTTCAAGATGTTCAGCTGTACTTCCTTTAATACCTATTACAAAACCTCTATAACCATTATCAAACATATAATTAAAAAATCTATCTTGTAAAAGGCTATATGATTTTATTAAGATAGGTTTTCCTTTTTCGTCATACAGAGGAGAGCTTTTTTCATCAACAGCTTGTTCAGATTTCCATTTCTTACTATGGCTAACTTGATTTATAACTTCTTTTGTTTTACCAACTAAAGATTTATCTTTACATCTTTTTGAATACTTAATTTCTTTTTGCACTACAGGAATAGCTATAACATGAAGATGGTAATGATAAATTTCTTTCCCAAATTCTTCTGTAAGTGCAGTATTTAATTCATCAGCATGAAGTACAGCAGTTAAAATGTTTTCTGTTCCCATTTCTTTTTCAGCAAAGTTATATGCTTTTTCATAAAATCTTTTTGCAAATTCATAACCACCATTTTCTTCAAAATATAGAGAGTTAACATCAAAAACTAGTTCATTATATATTTTAGCATTTGATTTTAAACCTCTTGTAGATATTTGACCTTTTTTAACCATTTCATCAAATTTTTGATTAAGGGTAGAGTCATATCTTTTAAAATAGATATTCATTGGTGTTCTTTCAGTAACTATATTGCCATTAGAATAAGTTGTATTTTTTCTTTCGTCATGTCTTTCAAATTTACTGATATTTTCTTTAGTATGTGTAGCAACTCTTGCTACAGAGAAATGTTGTTTTTCAATTGAGATCCTTTCCGCAGATATACAGGCGACCGCAGGGAGCGATGTTAGATAACTTTCTTGCGAAAGTATCTAACCCACTATGACACTTTCAAACTTCGTTTGCAAAGATGTCGTGGGCTCTGCGAGGCTTACAAAATTACTTGCTAAAAAGCAACTAATTTTGCCACTGAAAAATTTTAAGCATATCTGCTAAAAATTTTATCAGCGGTTTTTTATTGTGTTTTTACACAATAAAAAAACTGGCTGGAATGACAAATAAAATTAGCAACATAAATTTTTAAGAATTTTGTCCTAATTTTATCTGCACATCTCCTGTCAGTATTATTTCAATTGGATTAATATTTCTCTTTTATATTTATATATTTAAAATCTACCCTTTTGACATAGCGGAGCGAGTTAAACCCAGAACTTCGAAAATAACTTAATACCTTCTGCCAAGTAACTCATTACATGCGTCATTATTAATTTTTTCAGTTACCATAATAAATGGCACTTTGAATTTATCATCAAAACAGCTTAATGTCAAGAATTTTTCATATTTTTTATAATGTTTTGTTGTCAAAAAAATATATATATGATATCCTATTAAATGAAAGAAGAAGATAAATTATGGATTTAAAAGAAATAAGAGAAAAATCAAAAAAAATATTGGCACATTTTATAGATGAAATAGGTCTTGATGGAGAATTTTATGCCTCTACTTGTAATTGCCCAATGGCATGGGGAAAACCTAAATTTAATGGTTGTGGAGAATTTGTAGCACCTGCTTCTGAAAGATTAGAAGGAATTTTACAATCATCAAAATATGATGAAAAAACAAAAAGAATATTAAATCAGAGAGGTTTGATTTTAATTAATCAAAGCTATAAACAAAAAGAGGCTGACCCAGATTTATTTGTTACAACTATACATGAAACAATTCATTCAAATAGAAACTTGTTACTTTTTGATGCAACTCGTGATAATAAAAATGAAAATGCCTATAGTTTTAGTAATGGTAAATTTGACCAAAACACATTAGAATATACTTTTAGTTATGCTGGTGCTTCTCAGGAAGTGCTAAAAGGAAGTATTGATACCTCTAAAGAAACAGTGGATAGCTATAAAAGTACATCTTCTGAAGAATTAGAAGATATGGAATTTGCAGAAGGAAAAAGAGATTCACAAATGGGAAAACAACAAATTGTAGATGAAGCATTAGTTGAACTTATGTCAGTATTATCTTATAAATTATATAGTAATAAAGAAAAGAAAAAATCTACAGATATATGGAAAGCAATAGAAGAAGCAAGAGATGTTTATGAAGGTGAAGATATAAGTGCTATGTGTAAAATTATCTTAAAACATCATGATTTTGAATTATTTAATTGGATGATAGACCCAATTACATATTCACAAGGAGATATACATTATGATTTTTTTGGGCAATATACTAAATATGATCAAGAACTATTACAGGAGCTATATGAATCAGCAGGTCTAGATATGGAAGAAATATTAGAAATTGTAGAAACTAATGAAATTAATATAAATGACATGAAAGAAGTTGCAACATCACAAACTGCTATAGAAGAATTATCAGATAGTTTTCAAGATATAAAAAATGCTCAAAATCGTGAGAATATAGAAAACGAAAGAGAATAGGAGATAGTATGGTAACCAAAGAATTAAGTGAAGTTGCTGTTGAGATAAATTCAATTTTTGAAAATATGTCAATAGATTTATTAAATAAAATTCCACAGAATTTTAAAGAATTTTTCAATAAAATAGCAAGTAAAGATTATAAATTTGAATATGATAAAACAATAAGTCTAAATGAACAAAGATTATTACCTAAAACAAAAGGAATATTAGCACTTATATATAGAGATTATTTATGTGATGAAATAGAAAAGGAAAATTATAATAAAGAATATAATAGAGTTTTAATGTTAAAAGAAAGACAAAAGCAAGAAAATATAATTCTAACGATATCTTTAAAAACAAAAAGAATGAAATAAAAGGAGAGTATAGAAAAAGTTGTGTAAATAAATCCTTCCGTGATAAAATATAAAATATCAAGGAGGGATTTTTCTATGGGTAAAAAAGTAGAAAAAGAAAAAAATGAAATAGTAGAGGAATTTTTTAGAAGGAATGATCCAAAAAATATTAAATCTATGAATGATATGTACACAGCCTGGAAAGATTTCTTTGCCCCTGCTTTTCAACAATTGTTGTATGCTGAAATGGAAGCAAAAATTGGTTATTCCAAAAACGAAAGAACAGATAATAATAATTATCGAAGCAAGTTTCACATATCTGTAGCCATCTACTAAAAAATCCATATGCCAATCATTAGTATACTTAATATCATGTCTTTTAGATAAATCATTAAACAAACAAGTTCTGATTTTATCATAATTTCTGATAACCCTTTTATTAAATTCGTAATTAAGTATAAGTGACTATCGCTAAAAAGGAGTTTTTTCTTATGATACACTATTCTGTCTATATCATTTGGATTTCTACAGTGTTCTTTAATTTCTACACCAAGACCAGTCAAAAAAATCTTTTCCTTTTCTACCTAAAGCTATTTCTCTATGTTGCAATCTAGTTAAATAATTCTCTTTTACCAGATGACATATTCGCTTTTCTTGATAAGTCTTTGTACCATAAATATATCTAGTATTGTCTAATGTTATTGTCTTATATTCTGCTAAAAATTCTAATAGCTCAATATCTCTTTCATGTAAAACTAATCTTTTCTCCATTTCACATCACCTCCATTCTTTCTCTAATTACCTCCATTCCAATAATCCCCCTAACTAGTACATTAACCGTACCACTTGTAGAGGTCCCATATGCTTTCGTATATGATACCTCTACTCTAGACAAAAAATGCAGAGTTGAATTATTGAAAATGCTATAAAATAAAGCATTTTTGCATTAAATAACCATAGCAAAAAAATCTCGGAAAAATTCCTCAAAATTTTGCTATGGTCATTTGGTTATATTGGGTAACTCATTATTAATAAATTGATTGATATTTAAGGAGGAAACACAAATTTTCCTACCAATTTTTTATTGACAAAAAGCTATTTTGAATGTATAATTTATACAGTTTTATGTAATATATAAATGTCTTCGATATATGATGAAGAAATTATCTAAGTAGTTATTTAGAGTTCTATACAGGGAATTATGGTCAACAGACTGAGAGCCATACTAGAGAAGCTATATAATGAATTTCAATAATGGAGTCAATATCGTTAAGAAAATTATTTTAATAAGTGCTAAGAAATTAGAAAAAAGGTGGTACCGCGGATTAAAAGATTCGTCCTTTAGTTTGGTATCACTATTTTTGTTTTTTAGGGAAAGGAAATGCTATTATGGAAGAAAAGTTAGAAAAAATCAAAAACGATGGACTTGAAAAACTAGAAAATGCAAAAACAGTAGAAGAATTGCAAAATATTGCAAAAGAACTAACTGGTAAAAAAAGCGAATTAGGTGAAGTTTTAAAATCTATAAGTACATTATCTAATGAAGAAAAAAAGGTTGTTGGAATGAAAACAACTGAAATTAAACAATTATTTGGAGATAAAATAAAACAAAAAGAAGATGAACTTATAAGTGCTAAAAGTGTTGTTGATAAACCTTTAGACCTTACATTACCAGGAACAGCTATAAGTAAAGGAGCATTACATCCTATTACTCAAATGTGTTATGACCTAAATGAAGCCTTTTTATCATTAGGTTTTGAAGTATATAGTGAAGATGATATTAGTAGTGAAAAATATGCTTTTGATAACTTAAATTTCCCTTCTGACCATCCAGCACGTCAATCTATGGATACATTCTGGTTAGATGGAACAGAGGAAAAATTAGGAAATGAGCGTTTATGTTTAAGACCTCATTTAACAGGTGGATCAGTTAGATATTTATTAAAACATGGTGCTCCTGCGAGATTTGTTTACCCAGGTAGAGTATATAGAAACGAAAATACTGATGCAAGACATGAAAGAGCATTCTTCCAATATGAAGCTCTTATAGTTGATAAAAATATTTCATTCTCATCTGGAATGGTAATGATTCAAACTATTCTTGAAAAAGTATTTGGTAGAAAAATCAATGTACGTATGAGAGAAGGATTTTTCCCATTTACTGAACCAGGTTATGAAATAGACATGGAATGCTTAGTATGTGGTGGAAAAGGTTGTAGCGTATGTAACCACAATGGCTGGATTGAAGTAATGCCAGGTGGCGTAATTCATCCTAATGTTTTAAAATCTGCTGGACTTGATCCAGAAGAATGGACAGGATTTTATATTAACATTGGATTAGACAGATTAGTTATGATGCGTTATGGAGTGGATGATGTAAGATTATTCCATAGTGCAGATTTAAGATTTTTAGAGCAATTTAAATAAGGAGGTAAACAAAATGAAAGTATCATTAAATTGGGTTAAAAAATATGTTGATTTACCAAAAGAAATAACAAACAAACAAATAGCTTATGATTTAACATTAAGAACAGTTGAAGTAGAGTCTGTTGAAAATACTAGTGATAAATTTCACGACATAGTAGTAGGAAAAATATTAGAAGTAAAAGAACATCCTAATGCAGACTCATTAAGAATATGTATGGTAGATATAGGTGAATCAGAACCAGTACAAATTGTATGTGGTGGATCAAACTTATATGTAGGTGAATATGTAGTTATAGCTAAACCAGGTGCTGAAGTATATTGGCATGGAGAACCAGATTTAGTTAAAATAAAGAAAACAAATATGCGTGGCGAATCATCTTATGGTATGATTTGTGGAGCAGAAGAAGTATATTTAGAGAACATTTTCCCAGCTAAAAGTGAAGATGAAATAGTTGACTTAAAAGGTGTTGAATGTAAACCAGGTCAAAATATAGCTGAATTAATATGCATGGATGATGTTGTACTTGAAATAGATAATAAATCATTAACAAACAGACCAGATTTATGGGGACATTATGGAATAGCAAGAGAGCTATCAGCAATTTATAATGTACCTTTAAAAGAATTACCAAGTATAGAAATTGACAAAAATCTTCCAAAATACAATGTTGAAATACAGGTACCTGAAAAATGTAATAGATATGCTGCAATTGAAATAGAAAATGTATATGATAAAGAATCTCCAATGTGGATGAAAGCAGCTTTAATAAATGCAGGTATGAGACCAATAAGTGCTATTGTAGATATTACAAATTATGTTATGATGGCTGTAGGTCAACCTTTACATGCTTTTGATAGAACACATGTAAATGGTGAAAAAATAATTGTTAGAAATGCTAAAAAAGATGAAGAATTATTACTTCTTGATAATAACACAATTAGCCTAACCGAAGATGATTTAGTAATATGTGATGACACAGATGCAATGGCATTAGCAGGAATACGTGGAGGTAAAAAAGATTCAATTCTTCCAGAAACAACAGGGGTTGTTGTAGAAGTTGCTAATTTCATAGCTTCTACAATTAGAAAAACAGGAAAAAGATTTGACGAAAAAACAGATGCTTCTATAAGATATGAAAAAAATCTTGATACTGAAAGAGTTAGCCAAGGAATTGCATTAGCATTGCAATTATTTAAAGAAATATTCCCAGAAAGCAAAGTTGTAGCATTCAATGATGTTTATCCAATAAAAACACAAAGGGAAGTAATAGATGTATCAGAAGAATTCCTTAATGTGAGATTAGGAAAGGTTTTACCTAGAGAAACAATTGAAAAAGTATTAAAAGCTTTAGGATATGATGTAGAATATAAAGATAAAGTTTACCATGTTGTTGTTCCAGTGTGGCGTTCAACAGGAGATGTATCTTTAAAAGATGATGTAATGGGAGATATAGCTAGATTACTAAGCTTTGAAAGTTTTGAAGCTAAACCACTAACTGTTAAATTTGAACATGCTGTTTTACAAAACAAAGTATTATTAGAGCAAAGATTAAAACAATATTTAGCTTTTAGATGTGGATTTAATGAGATATTTACATATCCTTGGATAGACGAAAAATATATAGATGCAGCTGGAGTGGATAAAGAAAATTCAGTTAAACTAGCCACACCTCCATCACCAAGTGAAGCATATTTAAGAATTTCACTTATACCAGGAATGTTAGAGGCGATTTCTAAAAACTTAAGATACTTTGATGAATTCAAATTATTTGAAGTTGCCCAAGCATTTGAAAAAGGTGAATATCATGAATCATCAGAAGATGAGACATTACCAGTTCATAAAAAATTATTGACAGCAAGTATTGTTGGAAAAGATGCTCGTAAGTTATTTTATGAATTAAAAGGTGTAATAGAAAATATGTCTGAATACTGCCACATGGAAAAAATAACTTTGAAACAAGGTGAAAAACCTTCTTGGGCAGATGTAAATGTATATTTAGATATTATGTTAGATGACAAAGTAATAGGTAAGTTAGGATTATTATCAATAAAAACTATGAGCTCAGCTAAAATAAAAAGAGCTAATGTTGCAATTTTTGAATTAAATGTTGATGAGTTAGTACCTTATGCTTCTAGGGATAATAAGTTTGTTCATATTCCTTTATTGCCATTAGTTGAAAAAGATTTATCAATTTTAGTTGATGAATCTGTAACATGGGAAGAAATTTCTGGCTCAATCAAAGGCAAATTAAAAGATGTAAAATTTGTTGAGGAATATAGAGGAAACCAAGTTCCAGAAGGTAAAAAATCAATAATGTTAAGAATTGTAATTGATAATGGTAATACAACTATGACATCAGAAGAAATAAATGCTAAAATGGAAAGTATATTAAAAACTCTTAACAAGAGATGTGGAGCAGTTCTAAGAGAAGAATAACATAAATATGTAGTACACACAATAGAAACTGCAGCTGAAATTGGAGTGGGAAACAGAGATTATAAATTAGAGACAATACAATAAACTTTTAAAAGCGATAGGGCAAAACTATCGCTTTTTGTATTTTTATGATATAATCTGTAAGAAGATGAAAGGAGATAAATTTTATGAAAATAATACTAGCATCAGCTTCACCAAGAAGAAAAGAGTTATTAGGATATATTACAAAAAATTTTGAAGTGATTGTAAGCAATGCAGATGAAAGCTTTAAAGAAGGCTTAACAATTCAGGAACAATCAAAAAGAATAGCTTATTTAAAAGCAAAAGAAGTATTTGATAAAACTACAGGAGACAGAATTGTAATAGGTTCAGATACTTTAGTATTAAAAAATGGTAAACATTATGGAAAGCCAAAAGACAAACAAGAAGCTTTTAAAATGATTTCAGAATTACAAAATGATGTACATGAAGTTATTACAAGTTTGTGTGTAATAATTGAAAAAGATGGTAAAAAAGATGTTATTACAGATTATGATATAACAAGAGTATATTTATCTAAAATAGATGAGAAAGAAATAAACGAGTGGATTGAATCAGGAGAAGCAATGGATAAAGCAGGAGCTTATGCAATACAAGGACAATTTTCCAAGTTTATAGTTAAATTTGAAGGAAGTTATAATTCAGTTGTTGGGCTACCAGTACAGAAGTTGTATCAAATTATAAAAAAATATATAGAAGTTGAAAAATAATTAGAATAATTCTTTTCCAACTAAATCTAAACTTCAACGGAGGAACGAAAAAAGTGGAAATACCAATAAAAAAAAATGAAGAATATATTGTAGATATTATAGATAATGGATATGAAGGAGAAGGCATAGCCAAAATAAATGACTATATAATATTTATACCACAAGCAATAAAAGGTGAAAAATGTAAAATACTAATATTAAAAACTACTGCCTCTCATGGATTTGGTAAAATATTAGAGATATTACAAACCGCTTCAAGCAGAGAAAAAGTAGATTGTAGCACATATACAAGATGTGGAGGATGCAATTTAAGACATATAAATTATCAAGCAACATTAAAGATGAAACAGGAAGTAGTTCAAAATTTAGTAAACAAAACATTAAAACAAAAAATTGGAGTACAAAATACAATAGGAATGAAAAATCCATACAACTATAGAAACAAAGCCCAATACCCATTAGGCCATACAAAGAATGGAGAAGTAGTTACAGGAATATATGCAGCTAGAACACATGAAGTAATTCCAATGAAAGAATGTAAAATTCAAAACCCTATATCAGAACAAATTGCAACAACAATTGTAGAATTCTTAAACCAAAACAAAATATCTGTATATAATGAAAAGACAGGAAAAGGTTTGTTTAGACATATTGTAATAAAAGTTGGCGTAAAAACTAAAGAGATAATGTGCGTATTAGTTATAAATGAAGAAAATATACCAAAAGAAAAAGAACTAGTAGAATGTATAATAGATGGTTTAAAACAAAGTGAATTCAAACTAAAAACAGTTGTAAAAAATATAAACACTAAAAATACAAATGTAATACTAGGAAATAAAAATATTACTATATATGGTGATGGCTATATTTATGACAAACTAGGAGACTATACATTTAAAATTTCACCAATGTCATTTTATCAAACCAACCCTGTGCAAACAGAGGTTTTATACAATAAAGCAATTGAAGGAGCAAACTTAAAAGCAGATGACATTTTACTTGATCTATATTGTGGAATAGGAACAATAGGAATATATGCTTCAAAGTTTGCAAAAAAGGTATATGGAATTGAAATTGTAGAACAAGCAATTGAAGATGCAAAAGAAAATGCAAAAATAAATAATATAGAAAATATAGAATTTACTTGTGGAGACGTAGAAAAGGTTCTAGAAACCTTATTACATGAAAAACATATAACTCCAAATGTTGTATTTGTAGATCCACCAAGAAGAGGCTTAGATGATACCACAATAAATAACATATTAAAATTAAGCCCAGAAAAATTAGTATATATAAGTTGCAATCCAGCAACAATGGTAAGAGATTTATCAAAGCTAGAAGAAAAATACAACATAAAAGAAATACAACCAGTAGATATGTTTCCATTCACGTCGCATGTTGAGTGTGTTTCAGTACTACATCGAAAAAGCTTTGAAAAATAAAGCTTTTTGTTTTTAGACGAAACTAAAAAGGTTATATTTTAATAAAAAATTCAAAAATATTCAAATTATTCCAACCGTCTGCGGATTTCGTGGGCGGTTTTGGACGAAGATTATCAAAATCGTACAGTATTTCAGGTTAAGATCACCGATACGACATCCGGTGGAATTATTGGATATGTGATATATTTGATTTTTAGACCATTATTAATTAAAATATTAAAATATATAAAAAAACAAGTAATAATATTACAATTTAGTAATTAGTCGGGAAAATAGTAAGTTATCGCTTACTTTAATATGTATTTATTAGTAGTAATAGGAGAACAAAGTATATGTTACCAACAATAAAATCAGACAGTATTTATCCATTACCCAATGATGTAGCAATATTCAATATTAACATAGTAGATATAATATTTTTAATAGGAATTATATGCCTAATAATAAAAAGAAAATCTATTTTTAATGCAAATAATGATGTATTGGATAAATACAATAGTAATAAAATAAAGGGACTATTGGCATTATTGATAATAATACACCACTTGTCTATTTATATAAAAGACACAATTCTACTTAAAGTATTTACAATAGTAGGAGTTATTGCAGTTTCAGCATTTTTCTTTTATTCAGGATATGGACTAATGACAAGCTATCTAAAAAAAGAGAATTATCTAAAAGATTTTTGGAATAAAAGAATAATGAAAATAGTTATACCATATATAATCGCAATTATATTTACTATTTTAGCATATCTATTAACTAGACAATTATCACTTAGAAAAATTTTTAATTCTTTAGTTGAAGGAGAACCAGTTGTAAGATTTTCGTGGTATGTGTTAGCAATTATTATTTTATATATCGTTTTTTATTTGTCAGCTAAGTTTTTAAAAAAGAAGAAAATGATAAATATTGCAGTATTTGGTGGAACTATTTTATATTGCATAGTTGTTAATAATATTTTAGGCTTTAATAATTGGTGGGTTAATTCTTGTTTTGCATTTTTTATAGGTATATATTGGGCAAGTTATAAAGAAAAATATACAATAACATTAAAAGACAAAAATAAAATAATTAGATATGCAATTATGCTTTCAATTATATTATTTGCAATAATAGGGATTCAATTCTTCACAAGTGGATATGCCATTATGGATATAATAAACGATACAGATCTAGCAGACGATATAATGAGAGAGCCTATTCCTGTTATAAATATGAATATTATTTGTATAGCATTACTTTTTGTATTGTTTACTATATTAGAAAAAATGAGATTGAATGATAAGGTATTTACTTTTTTGGGAAATATATCTTTTGAAATTTATTTATATCATGGATTAGTTATGTATTTATTGAGAAATCCTCGCTTTTATTGTAGAGTTGATTATTTATATGCTATTCTAGTAATTGGATTAAGCATAATATTAGCTAAACTTATGAATATAGCAAACAATAAAATATATAATTTCTATTTGAATAAAGTTGAGAAAGAGTCATGTTAATGATAGCGAGAAATTACAATTTGTAGAAAAGATTAAAAATATGAAAGATAAGAAACAAACCAAATACTCAGTTGAAGCTATTGGGAGGTAGATATGGAAAAGATATATAATAAATTAGTAAGAGATAATATACCAGACATTATTAGAGATGATAACAGAACACCTGTTACCAGAAATTTAACAGATGCTGAATATGAAAAAGAACTATATAGAAAGCTAGTAGAAGAATGTAATGAAGTTTATGAAGCGGAAGATAATAGTGAAACTTGTAAAGAATTAGCAGACGTATTAGAGGTAATTAGAGCCATTGCAAATGTAAAAGGAAAGACTCTTGAAGATATCATAAAATTAGCAGATGATAAAAGAAATAAAAGAGGAGGTTTTTCTAAAAGAGTATATTTAGAAAAAATCTATAAAGAAAGAAGATTTTGAAAGATAAATTGTATACAAAAATTATTATTTAATATATAATCAGTATAATCAAAAGAAAAAGAGAGGTTGAATTTTATGGAAAAGAAATTAGAAGAGTTGAATGGATTTAAAGATTTAAGAATTGTTGATAACTTTTATCAAACATCAAGCTTTTTTCCAATGCCAACAACAGAAATTGGAACATTAAGTGAATCTGGTCAAACTAATTTAGGTTCATATTCGCTATGCTTTCCATACTATATTGCAGGAAAGGATTATTATGCAATGCTTCTTTGTTGCAGAAACAGTTCAAATACCGCTAAAAACATTCTAAGAACAGGTAAGTGTAGCATAAACTTTATAACTGATAAGAGAAAGTATTTTAAAGAAGCGGTAAGACTGGGTTACCCAGGAGAAACAACAGAAGAAAAGATGAAAGACCTGTATCAGAACCAATACCAGCAAGCAAAGGCATTAGTTTAGACACTGTTAAATATGCAGCTTCAAGAATTGATCCAGATGTAAAATTTACAGACGAAGCGTGTGCTAAACTTGTAAAAGTACCAAGAGTATTTTTAAGTACTGTATTAAAGGGATGTGTAGCATGGGCAAAAGAAAATAATGTTACATTGATTACAGAAAAAGAAATGGAAATTATACAAGATAAACGTAATAAAGAAAAGAAATAAAAACTCAAATGGACTAATATAAATATATTAGTTCGTTTTTTTATTGGAGGAAAGAGTGAGTAATCAAATTATAAGGGTAACTGATATTAGTGGAAGTGAAGCAACATTGGATTTTCTTGAAAATAATGTAAAGCTATTTAGTAGTAAAGCTTTTATAGGCAAAAATGGAATAACAAATGATAAAAGAGAGGGAGATGGGAAAACACCAATTGGTAAATATAATTTAGGAGTAGCATTTGGAACGCATGGTAAAATTAAATTTAGTAAATATATCAAAATAAATGAAGATTTATATTGGATAGATGATGTAAATTCAAAGTTTTATAATCAGCTAATAGACATTACAAAAGTAAAAAAAGACTGGAATAGTAGTGAACATTTAATAGAATATCCAAAACAATATGAGTATGCTATAGAAATAAAAACAAATCCTAAAAATATACCAGGTAAAGGAAGTGCAATTTTTCTACATTGTAGTGCAGAAAGGCCAACAGCAGGGTGCATTGCTATAGATGCTAAATTTATGAAATTTCTATTAGATAGAATTGAAAATGATGCAATTATATGTATTGAAATATAAAATGATGTGTGGTAAAATTTCTCCTATTAGAAGGCGATTATATATGAAAAGAGAAGAAGCATTTGAAATATTAAAAAAATATAACAAAGATGAATTTCATACAAGAAATGCTTTAATAGTTGAAGGTGTTATGAGATACTTTGCTAAAGAATTAAATGAGGATGTTGAATATTGGGGTAACATAGGACTATTACATGATGTGGATTTTGAATTGTATCCAGAAGAACACTGCAAGAATGGAGGAGTATATGATAGAGAGAATAAAATGGATTGACATATTAAGAGCTATTGCAATAATATTTGTAGTTATAGGGCATACTCTTACAGAAGGAGAAGTACAAACATATTTTTACTCTTTTCATATACCCTTATTTTTCTTCATTTCAGGAATGCTTTTTAAAAATAAAGAAGAAAAATTTGCAACATTTTTGATTAAAAAAATTAAACAATTATTGGTACCATATTTTTGCTTTGGAATTGTTAGTATATTGATATATGCTATACTAGGAAAGTTTGCAGCAAATTCACTAGGCAGAGGAAACATAGACGGAAACATATTAACGAATGTTATAGGACTATTATATGGAAGTGCAAAAACAGGACATTTAAAATATAATCTTCCATTATGGTTTTTACCATGTTTATTCTCAACAAACATTATATTTTATTTTGCTATTAAAATATTAAAGGAAAATAAGATTATTATATTAGTGCCAATATGTGCTGCTTTAGGATATGCTATAAATTATCATACTAATATTTCTTGTTTACCTTATGGACTAGATACAGCTATTACGATGTTAGTATTTTTTAGTTTAGGATTTTTATTTTCTAAAAATCTCGAAAAAGCTAAAGCAATATATAACAATAAATTCTTGATTATAGGATTAACTATTATTACACTGGCTGTAGGAATGCTTGTAGGGCTAAAAAATGGAAGAGTAAGGTATTCAGCAGATGTTTACAACAACATTTTGTTATTTTATATTTCTAGTATATTAAGTATAATTGGATACATAGGTATTAGCGTAATAATAAATAAATGTAAATTATTAGAATATATTGGGCAAAAAACCTTAGCGATATTAGTAATGCATAAAATGCCAATACTATTTTTTCAAATAGCTATTCCATATACTAAAAATGCATTAGCACAAAATAATTTAATTATTGGAATAGTTGTAGCTATTATTTCAATATTATTATGTTTAGTAGCAAATATTATAATTGAAAAATATTTACCGTTTTTGTATGGAAAATGGTATAAAAATAAATCGCAGGTAACTTAGTAACACCTGCGATTTATAAATTATAAATATTTTTTTAAAGTCTCAACACTATCTTCTTGCATAACAACAAAATCATTTAGAATATTTTTTACATCTGTAGCAGCATTTTCATTTTGGTTAAGTAAACGTCTTCCTTCAATAATTCCCATATTTGTACCTTGCATCAAAAGTTCTGATAACTTTGAAGTGCTGTCATCATTCATGGTTTTCATCTGAATCCCATACCATGTCATCATTTTAGTCATTGCATTAGTTTCATGAGGTTCTTTACTACTGTAGTTTGCATATAAGTCATTAACTCGATTAGAAATATCTTTGTATTTGTTATATTCAGTATCTAAAACGTTTTTAAATTTAGCATCTGTAACCTTATTTGAAACATAAGAAATAGCATTCATTCCCATGGTTGCACCTTTATTAACTTCATCTAAAATATTTAAATTCTGATTTTCCATTTTTGACCTCCAATATAATATATAACTATTATTTACTTAAAGTATAAAACTATTCAAAAATATTGAGAAACTATTTAAATTATGATAAAATAATAAAGTAGTAACAATAAACAGTTTTGGAGGAATAATAAAATGAAAAAAGTTGAAATGAATAAAAAAATGAAAGAAGAAATAAGAAAAGCACAAAAGGGCGCTAAAGAGGAAGCAGGAGAATTCAAAAAATTTATTTCAAAAGGTAATGTTGTTGACATGGCTGTCGGTGTTATTATTGGTGGATCTTTTGGAAAGATTGTTACTAGCTTAGTAAATGACATAATTACACCTATAATAGGAATAATTATAGGAGGAATAGATTTTAGTAATTTAAGCATACAAATAAATGAGGCTAAAATTATGTATGGTAATTTTATTCAAACAATTATAGACTTTTTAATCATTGCTATATGTATATTTACAGTAATTAGAATATTTGAAAAAATAAAAAATAAAAAAGAGGAAGTTGTAGTTGAAAAACCTAAAAAGAGTGATGAGGTTTTACTACTTGAAGAAATAAGAGATTTATTAAAAAAAGAGACTTCTGAAAAAGAAGAAAAGGTATAAATAAAATAATTTATGCAAAGGAATAGATAAAATGCTACAAATGCAGTTATATTAATAATATTAAGTATAATACTTACATTAATTGGTGGAATAATACCGGCAAGAGCTGCATCTAAAAAAAATCCAGTAATTGCATTAAGAACAGAATAAAATATTGACAATTATAAAAACAAAGGCTATAATAGTAATATAGTGTGAATTCCTATAAAAGGAGAAAAATATGTTAGCTAAAATATGGAAAAAATTATTATTATTTGTTTTAATAATTGCTTGTTTGTTTAATATAATAAATAAACTTGTTCATAAATCTTCAATGAAACAAGAAGTAGAGGCTTCAGCAGAATATATAGAACAACAACAAAAGGCTAATGAGCAAAAATAATAAACAAAAACTTGAAAAAATTTTTAAACTGTGTTACAATAAATAACAGTTTGTTAATAGATATTAAGGGAGAGGTGAATACAAAATGAAAGAAGGAATACATCCAAATTATACAGAAGCAACAATCACATGTGCTTGTGGAAACGTAATGAAAACAAATTCAACAAAAGCAGATATGAAAGTTGATGTTTGTTCAAAATGTCATCCATTCTGGACAGGTAACTTAAAAAGAGAAACAACTGGTGGTAGAGCAGATAAGTTCAAGAAAAAATATGGAATTCAATAAAAACATAAAAAGTGTTGTAAATTTATATTTACAACACTTTTATTTTGTATTGTACTTGAAAAAAATGCTCAATTATTGTAGAATATACTGGATTTATAAAGAAATATCGGAGGAAATATTGTGGCAAAAATAGAAGTAAATAAACAATTAGAAGATATAAAAAAAGTAGCATCATTAAATGAAGGTAAAAACTTAAAATACTGTATTTTGACAATGGGATGTCAGTTAAATGAAAATGATTCTGAAAAATTATGTGGAATGATGGAAAGCATGAACTACTCTAAAACAGAAAATTTATCTGAAGCAAATTTAATTGTATTCAATACTTGCTGTGTTCGCGAAAATGCAGAAGATAAATTGTTTGGTAAATTGGGAGAAGTAAAAAAATACAAAGAAGCCAAAGGTACTATAATAGCAATTGGTGGATGTATGATGCAAGAAAAACATATTGTAGATAAATTAAAGCAAAGTTATCCATTTTTTGATATTGTATTTGGTACACATACACTTCAAGAATTTCCAACAGATTTATATAATGTGTTATGCAACAAAAAGAGAATAGAAGACGTATTAGATATAGATGGAGATGTTATTGAAGGGTTACCAATATCAAGAGATGATAAAATAAAAGCATCTGTAACAATTATGAATGGATGTAATAATTTTTGTAGTTATTGCATTGTACCTTATGTTAGAGGAAGAGAAAGAAGTAGAGAACCAAAAGATATTATAAATGAAGTAAAAAAATTAGCAGAACAAGGATATAAAGAAATTACTCTTTTAGGTCAAAATGTAAATTCTTATTTGAGAAATGAAAAGGAAAAAGGTATTGAATTTGAACAATATGAAGGTGTTAATTCATTTGCTACATTATTAAGAGCTATAAATAAAATAGATGGAATAGAGAGGATACGTTTTGTTTCTCCACACCCAAAGGATTTTACAGATGATGTTATAGAAGCAATTAGAGATTGTGAAAAAGTTTGTAAATTAGTTCATTTGCCACTTCAATCAGGAAGTAGTGAAGTTTTAAAAGTAATGAATAGAAAATATACTAAAGATCAATACTTAAATTTAGTAGAAAAAATGAAAAAAGAAATTCCAAATCTTACTCTTTCTACAGATATTATAGTAGGATTTCCAGGAGAAACAGAGGAAAATTTTGAAGATACTTTAGATGTTGTTTCAAAAGTAAACTTTGAACAAGTATATATGTTTATCTATTCAAGAAGAGTTGGAACTCCAGGAGATAAAATGGAAAATCAAGTTCCAGAAAATATTAAACATAAAAGATTTGACAAATTAAAACAATTAGTAGAAAGTCAAATTGCAGAAAGAAATAAAGAATATGTTGGAACTGTTCAAAAAATTCTAATAGAAGGAAGAAGTAAAACAAACAACAACATGTTAACAGGAAGAACAGATTCTAACAAAGTTGTGATTCTAGAAGGAAATGACAACTTAATAGGTAAAATGATTGAAATAAAAGTGATTTCAGAACACATGTGGTACTTGAAAGGAGAAATAAAATGGCAGAATATTCACCTATGATGCAACACTATTTACAAACTAAAGAAGAATATAAAGATTGTATTTTGTTTTATCGTTTAGGAGATTTCTATGAAATGTTTTTTGATGATGCAATTACAGCTTCAAGAGAATTAGAGCTAACATTAACAGGAAAAGATTGTGGACAGGCAGAAAGAGCTCCTATGTGTGGAATACCATATCATGCTGCAGAAACATATATTGCAAGATTAATTGAAAAAGGATACAAGGTTGCAATATGTGAACAACTTGAAGACCCTAAACAGGCTAAAGGAATTGTAAAAAGAGATGTTATTAGAGTTGTAACTCCAGGAACAGTAATGGAGAGCAATCTCCTAGAAGAAAAGAAAAACAATTATATAATGTCAATATATAAAAACGGAATCTATTATGGAGTGGCAGTTTGCGATTTGACAACAGCAGACTTTAAAACTACGCAAATTAAAGATCAAAATAATTTTATTACCTTGCTTGATGAAATTTCAAGATTTTCTCCAGCCGAAATTATAGTAAATACAATGATGTATGAATCAGTACAAGAAATTAGTAAGATACGTGAAAGATTTAACATATACATATCAAAACTTGATGATGAAAAATTTGATACTGATTACAATGAATTTAAAATCAAATATGATATATTAAATGAAAATGAGCAAGAGGTTGAAGACATATCTGATAGTGTATTATGCGTTGCAGCAAGTAATGGATTATTAAATTATTTAAAAGATACACAAAAGAGTGATTTAGATTATATTCATAAAATTGTATTATATTATACAACACATTATATGAATCTAGACATAAATGCAAGAAGAAACTTAGAAATAACAGAAAAATTAAGAGATAAAACCAAGAAAGGCACCTTACTTTGGGTTCTTGACAAAACTTCAACATCAATGGGTGGAAGACTTTTAAGAAGGTGGCTTAATGATCCTTTAATAGATGTATGTAAAATAAATGAAAGACTAGAAGCTGTTAAAGAATTAAAAGAAGATATAATTTTAAGAGGAGATGTTGTTGATAGCTTAAAGAAAGTATATGATATTGAAAGATTAGCAGGAAAAATATCTTATGGTAGTGCAAACGCAAGAGATTTACTTTCATTAAAAAATTCTGCTAAGCAATTACCAGATGTAAAGAAAACTCTTTCACAAGCCAAGTCTCCGTTACTAACTCAATTGTATGACAACTTAGATACATTAGAAGATGTTTATCAAATAATTGAAGATTCAATTATTGAAGATCCACCTATAAGTGTAAAAGAAGGTGGAATAATAAAATTAGGATATGATGAGGAAATAGATCATCTAAAAAAAGCAACAACAGAAGGTAAAACTTGGGTTTTAGAGATAGAGGCAAAAGAGAGAGAAACAACTGGAATAAAAGGTTTGAAAGTTGGATTTAATAAAGTATTTGGATATTTTATTGAAGTAACAAAATCTAATTTATCAATGGTTCCAGATAGATTTATTCGTAAACAAACTTTAGCAAATTGTGAAAGATATATAACTGAAGAACTAAAAAAAGTTGAAAATGAAATCTTGGGAGCAGAAGAAAAAGTTATAAATTTAGAATATAATGCATTTTGCGAAATAAGAGAAAAAATAGAAAAGCAAATATTAAGAGTTCAAAAATCAGCAAGCATTATAGCTACATTAGATGTTTTAGCATCTTTAGCAACAGTAGCAGATGACATGAATTATGTAATGCCAATAGTTGATAATAGTGGAATGATAGATATAAAAGATGGACGTCATCCTGTTATTGAAAAAATATTACCAGGTGGAAGCTTTGTTGAAAATGATACATATTTGGATAAAAATGATAATCGTTTAGCAATTATTACAGGACCAAACATGGCTGGTAAATCTACATACATGAGGCAAGTTGCCTTAATAACACTTATGGCACAAGTTGGAAGTTTTGTACCAGCATCTTATGCAAAAATTGGTGTAGTTGATAAAATTTTTACAAGAGTTGGTGCATCAGATGATTTAAGCATGGGACAAAGTACCTTTATGGTTGAAATGATGGAAGTTGCAGCTATCTTAAAAGAAGCTACATCAAATAGTTTAGTAATTTTAGATGAAATAGGTAGAGGAACTTCAACCTATGATGGGCTTTCAATTGCATGGGCAGTAGCTGAATATATTTCAGATAAAGAAAAATGCGGAGCTAAAACTTTATTTGCGACACATTATCATGAACTAACATCATTAGAGGAAAAATTAGAGGGTGTCAAAAATTATTCAATTGCTGTTAAAGAAAAAGGAGAAGACGTTATCTTTTTAAGGAAAATTATACCAGGTGGAACAGATGAAAGTTACGGTGTACATGTTGCTAAATTGGCGGGAGTTCCACAAGTTGTAACAAAACGTGCAAATGAAATATTAAAAACATTAGAAAGAAAAAGTGTACAAGGAGAAAAGGCACAAGAAAAGGAAAACAAAAAGGTTGCAACAGGACAGTTAGATTTATATAATTATAAGTTAGCTGAACTAGCTCATGAATTAGATAAAGTAGATATAAATGAATTGACTCCAATTGAGGCACTCAATATTTTAGTTAATATGAAAGAAAAAATGAAGTAGTTCTTGATAGAAGTTTTCTAGCTATTTACAAATTGACAAAAAGATGTAACTACTACAAAGACCCGATGAATCCTAAAAATATCAAGAAGTGATAGGATTTCTCGAAAGAGTAAGCTTTTATGGCTTGCTCTTTTCTTTAATGAATTTTATTCATATCAATTAGTTGACTAAAATAAATATAAGATATAAAATAGAATCATTAAAACGAAAGGAATGTTTAAATTATGAATATAAAACTGGACAATGAAAATATAAATGTAGAAGATAATAAATCAATAATAGAATTATTTGGAGACAAACTTAAGGGAAATAATCATATAATTGCTTGTGATATTAATAATGAAATAAAAACTTTAAATTATATTCCAAAAGAAAATGATAATGTATCATTTGTAGATGTAACCTCAAGAGATGGTAGAAGGACGTATATTAGAGGGCTATTATTTATAATGAGTATGGCCTTTAATGAATGCTATCCAGAAGCATTTTTATCTGTAAATTATCAATTAACAAATGCAATGTATTGTGAAGTGGATAATTTAAAAGTAACAAGAGAAATGATTGAAAATGTAAGCAAGAAAATGAAAGAGATAGTAAGTAAGAAATTAGATATAAAAAAAGTTGAAATGTCTAAAGAAGAAGCAATTAAATTTTACGAAAAAGAAAATAGCTTAAGAGGAATTCTACAACTTGATAATGAACAAAAAAAAGGAGTTTCTTTATATTTTTGTGAAGGATATTATAATTACTTTTATGGAGTAATGCCAATTAACACAGAATATATAAATGTTTTTGAAATTGTACCATATAATGATGGAATTTTACTACGTTATCCAGACAAATCAAACCCAAATGCATTAGAGGCTGGGGTAGCAAGCAAAAAGATGATAGCAATATTAGATGAATATAAAGATATACATAGAGTTTTGGATGTAAATACTATATATAAGTTAAATAAACAAATCAGAGAAGGAAAGTCTGCTGAACTTGTACTATTAGCAGAAGCTTTACACGAAAAAAAGATTTCCGATATAGCAGATAATGTTGTAAAAAGAAAAAATGTAAAAGTAATTCTAATTGCAGGTCCATCATCATCAGGAAAAACTACATTTGCAAAAAGACTAGGAATACAACTAAGATTAAATGGATTAAAACCAGTAACAATTTCTGTTGACGATTATTTCGTTGAAAGAAAAGATACTCCATTAGACAAAAATGGAAAATATAATTTTGAATGTATAGAGGCAATTGACTTAAAACTATTTAATGATAATTTAACAACATTATTAAATGGAGGAGAAATACTTTGCCCAACATTTGATTTTAAAGAAGGAAGTAAAAAATATACTGGCAAAAAAATGAGTCTTGCAGAAGATGAAGTACTTGTGATTGAAGGTATTCATTGCTTAAATGATAAATTAACAGAATCAATTCCAAAAGAATTAAAATATAAGATATATATTAGTGCATTAACAATTCTTAATATCGATTACTATAATAGAATATCTACAACGGATAGCAGATTAATTAGAAGAATGGTAAGAGATTATAACTTTAGAGGATATACAGCGATACATACATTACAAATATGGAACTCTGTAAATAATGGAGAGAATCAATATATTTTCCCATATCAAGATGAAGCAGACAGCATGTTTAATACATCATTAATATATGAATTATGCGTATTAAAAAAATATGCATTACCAATGTTGGAAGAAATAGATAATTCTTATGTTGAGTACGCAGAAGCTAAGAGATTATGCGAATTCTTAAAATATTTCGAAGACATTGAAGATAAATATGTACCTGAAAATTCAATACTTCGTGAATTTATTGGAGGAAGTGTCTTTGAATATTAAGAGGTAAAATATATGGGAAGAAAATTTACAAAAATTGATGAAGCTTTTATATGTGAAAATTGCGGAAGCAAAATAGAGCCACTAGGGTATACATGTAGAGATCATTGCAACTATTGTTTGCACTCAAAACATGTAGATATAAATCCGGGTGATAGGGAAGAAGAGTGTCATGGAGACTTAGAACCAATTAGGGTTGAACTAGATAGCAAAAAAGGCTATGTTATAATATATAAATGCAAAAAATGTGGAGCGATACGCAAAAACAAAGCAGCAGAGGATGACAATATGGATTTGATAATTGAGTTAACTACAAAACAATAGAGAGGTTTTTAAACCTCTCTATATAAATTTCCATTAGTATATTGTAATCCTTCTAATTTTTCTCTATTATAAGCCTTATCTACAGCCTTATTTATTTCACTAATTGATTCATCGATAAAGTCTAACCTTACAAAATTAATTGGCAAATCCTTTGTAGAAATAGAAAGTGTTTTACTATTACATATCAAAGAAACTGTTTGCATGCTATCAGGGATTACTCTAAAATTAAAGCCTAATCTATCTTTTAAATAATATTTGTTATCTCTTTTACAATTTGTTCCACAATCTGGAAAACATTTATTTGTCTTACCTAAAAAACAATAACTGCTAGCCATAAGAGGTAGGTTACCGTAAATTATCATTTCTGTATCAATACTTGAACTTGAAATAATTTCTTTTATTGTTTCTTGATGTAGCTCTCTAGACAATGTAATTCTATTTAGTCCAATTTTTTTATATTCATCAATTGAATTATTATTAAAAACATTCAATGAATAATTACCAATAAATTCATAGTCTTTTTGATACTTTTTTAACAGTTCAAAATCAGCTATATTTGAAAGAATGAACCCTTTAATATTATATGCAAATAGTATTTGCTCTATTAAATTTAATGCCACATTTTTATAATTAGTTTTTATTATGGTTGGAATATATAAATATATATCAAAATTTTCTGAAAGAGATGTAATAATATCTGCATATTTTTTATTTGCTAAAATCTTTAAAGGCAAATAGATTCTATTTATTTTTTCTTTATCAAGTTTGCTATAATCAAAATCTAAAAATAAATTTCTAAAAAATAATGCTATTTTAGGATGCTCCATACTTGGAATATATGTAATTGTTTTTTTAGAAATATTTTGAATGTGAGGTAAACTTCTTTTTGCTCTGTTCAATATTTCTTGTTCAACCTTTTCTAAAGTAGATCTTCTCAATTCATTTAAAGTACTAATACTTGGAACATATAATCCATCATCTAGTAATACGGTTATATTTTCAAAGTAAAAAGGTGTATTACTTGTTTTTGATATTTGTTTTACGACTCTTTCAACACTAATAGGCGTTTTTAAAGCATCAATAGGTATCATGTTAGAAACATCTTCTACACAAATATTAGAATATAGTTCGTTGTAACAAGTATTTTTATTTGTTGAAATTTTCATCTTAATAGGTGTATTTTTCTTTATAGTAATATTACAATTTAAAGGTATTTTTTTATTTTCACAATTATCATAAGAAGATTTGGCAAAGTCACTTAAACTCTTACTAGAAATTTTATAAACTTTATCTCCAACTTTTATATTTCCCTTCATTCTGCCAATTGTAACTTCTGTACCAGAAGATATATGTTTATGATTATCATTTTTAATCATGAGTTCAGATACTAGGTACTTTGATGATTCATTAGAAACTGATATTGAATCACCTAAATCTAAATCTTCTTCTAACTGTAGTGTAATATGTCCTTTATTTGAGTTGTATTTTTTTATTGTTCCTAAATAAAGCCCCATATTACTAGGTTTTTCTTGGAAAATCAAACTGCTATTATGCTTCGAATCTAAATGACCATTTGAAAAACCACCTCTATTAAATACTTGCATCAAATCATTTATATCTTTTTCATCTATATTGAATTCGTTTGTATTTTGAAACATATCAATATATTTTCTATAAATTCTTGTGACAGTTGCAACATATTCAGGTCTTTTCATACGTCCTTCAATCTTAAAACATTTTACTCCTGCTTGTATTAAACGTGGAATATAGGCTATGCCACATAAATCTTTTGTACTTAACAAATAACCTTTATTAATTGTTTTAATTTCGTGAGTTGAATTGTTTTCACTAATTAGCTCGTAAGGAAGTCTACATGGACCAGCACATTTTCCACGGTTTCCAGAACGACCACCGACAACACTTGAAAATAAGCATTGACCAGAATAACAAATACATAGTGCACCATGAATAAATGTTTCTATTTCTACATTGCAGTTTTTGCAAATATATTCAATTTCTTCACATGAAAGTTCTCTTGATAATACAACTCTATCAAATCCTAACTTTTCAAGTTCTAATACTCCTTGAAGATTATGTACTGTCATTTGAGTACTAGCATGAATAGGTAGGTGAGGAAAATTATCAATTAAATATTTTGCTAACCCAAAGTCCTGAACAATAATAGCATCAATTCCAGCTACATAAGCTTCTTTAACTAAATCTATAGCATTTTCAAACTCACAATTTTTTATTAATGTATTTAAGGTCAAATTTGTTTTTACATTTCTTAATTTACAATAATTTATAACTTGCTTCATGTCATCAATATTAAAATTTTTTGCATACATTCTTGCATTAAATTGCTCTACTCCAAAATATACTGCATCAGCACCATTTTGTACAGCAGCTTTTAAACAATCCCAGTCTCCAACTGGAGCCAAGAGTTCGACTTTTGACATATAAAGACAACCTCCAATATATTAAGTTATTTTAATTTTATAATTTTGTATATAAATAAAAACAGACAGTTTAAAATAATGTAAAACAAATCTGTAATTTTACACACCAATTTTATTGTAACACAATTTTTAACTTTTGCATACTAATATTATATAGAAAATTTAAAGGAGGAGAACTTTATGCCAGAAGAATCTAGAGATTGTGGATGCGGACGTAACAATAACTGCTTAAGCAACTTATTTGGAGGTTGTGGATGTGGTGATAGTAGTATTTTATTCTTTATAATAATATTTTTATTACTATTTTGTAATTGTGGATGCAACAGATAAACATATAAAAAGGTAACATTGACAAATGTTGCCTTTTTTCTTTTTTATCTTGACTGAAAAATGTAAGAATGATATACTAACTTTGTAGAAATTTATCACATTTAGGAGGAAAAGATGTTGTTAAAAAACATTTTTAATATACGAAGAATTATAAGTATAATTTTAATAGTTTTAATATTATCTAGTTCAATTATACTATTAAATATAGGAGAAACTAAAGCATCATATAGTACTGAGTTTTCAAAATATCCAGGATATGAGGCTTTAATAAAAAAATTACAAGAAGCACATCCAAATTGGGAATTTGAAATAATGGAAACTGGTCTTGATTGGTATGCATCAATTGTCGAAGAATCAACAGGTCACCATGGACTAAATGTTGTATCTAAAAACAAATCAGATGCTTGGAAGTGTGCATGCAATAAAACTGTTGAAACGGTTTGGAAATGTGCTTCAACAGCAACAGTAGCATACTACATGGATCCAAGAAATTCTTTAAATGAAAATTATATATTCCAATTTGAACAGCTAACTTATGATGAAAAAATTCAAACAAGAGAAGGTGTAGAACAAATATTAAAACCTTGTAATTATATGCAAGGAAAAGTTACATATTATGATACAAAAGGAAACAAAAAGACTTTAAACAAAACTTATGTAGATGTAATAATGGAAGCAGCAAAACAATATAATGTTAGTCCTTATCATTTAGCATCAAGAATTAGACAAGAACAAGGAACTGGAGATGCAGGCTCAATGATTTCTGGAAAATGGACTGGAGAGAGTGGAGCATATAAAGGATATTATAACTTCTTTAATGTAAAAGCTTATGGCGATGATGTCGTAAAAAATGGGCTAATTCATGCTAAGAGCAAAGGATGGACAGATCCAGAAAAATCTATTAAAGGTGGAGCAGCTGTGATAGTAAAAGACTATATATCATGTGGACAAGATACTTTGTATTTACAAAAATTTGATGTTGTTGATGGTGGAGATGGATACTATGCTTGGCAATATATGACAAATGTATCCGCATCAAAAACAGAAGGCTATACAATGAGAGATGCATACAATGAAATGGGGTTACTATCTGGAGAATCTAAAATAAAATTTAAGATTCCTGTATATAAGAATATGCCTAGTCAAATATCACCTGAACCAGGTAATGAAAAGCTTGTAACTCAAGATGTTAAAATAACAGGAGACGCCGTAGCAGTTAGAAAAGGTAAAGGAACAAACTATGATAAAATTACTTCTTTAAGTAAAAATACCAAGCTCTTAAGAATTGAATTAGATAATTCTACTACAGGTGGTTATTATTGGGACAAAGTAGTATTAGCGAATGGAACAGTTGGTTATGTTGCAAGAACATATTTAGCACAAATTGATTTACAATCGAATTGCAACGAACAATATATTACAACAAAATATACAAATTTTAGGAATGGACCAGGAACTACTAAAACATCTGTATTAAGAGTACTAGCTTCAGGACAAATAGTGACAGTTGTTGAAAAAGGAAAATATAATTCTTTAAATAGCAATGATTGGTGGAGAATTAAATTAAGTGACGGAACTTATGGATATGTGACTGCAAGTAGTTTTGAACAATATGATCCAAGCAAAGTTGATCAATTAAGAATAATTTGTACTGATGGCTTAACTGTTAGAAAATCTCCAACAACAAATTCTGCAGCTTTAGCATCTTTAGCTAAAGGAGCTATTGTAACCAGAACTGAAAAAGACGTCGAAAGCACACAAAAAGAATATGTATGGAGCAAAATAATTACATCTAGTGGAATTGTTGGATATATAGCAACTAGAGATGTTAAAGCTAATGAAGATTGGGTTGAGGTTATAAAGAATAATAATCCTGAAACGCCAACAGAAGTAAAGGGAAATGGATTCAAAACAAGTGGAACAAATATCATCTGTCAGCCTAATATTAAAGTTTCAGACATTAAATCAGCGTCAAAAGATATTGTAATAAAAAAAGGTTCAACTATAATAACTGATACAGCGAACGTCGGAACAGGTTACACATTAACATTAAATGATAAAACATATACGATAGTGGTTTTAGGAGATGTTAGTGGAGACGGAAAAGCATCAGCAGGCGACTATGTATTAATAAAAAATCACATAATGCAAACCAATCTGATAAAAGATTCTTTGAGTCAAAATGCAGCAGACGTAAATAAAGACGGTAAAATTTCAGCAGGTGACTATGTATTAATAAAAAACTATATAATGAATGGTACTAAGTTTTCATTATAATTATAAGGGAGATTAAAACAAATGAATAAAAAAATATTAAAAGTCAATTTATGTTTAATAATGTTATTTATATTTATATCTTGTACAGCACAAGTTTTTGCTGCAGGAAGTTTTTCATTAAGTAAGTCTAGTTCTACTATAACAGAAGGAAAAACAGATAGTTTTACTATAAATGGAAGTAATGCAACAGGAAGAGTAGATATAACATCTTCAGATACAAGCGTTGCAACAGTGAGTTCAAGTACTCAATGGCTTGAAAATAATAGTTTTGGACCTATAACTATAACAGCTAAAAAAGCAGGAACTGCTAAAATAACCGTATCTGGAACAGTAGCTGATAAATCTGGAGCTGAAGCTACCATAACTAAAACAATAAGTGTTACAGTAAAAGCAAAATCAACATCTGGTTCAAATAGTGGGTCTGGAAACAATACAGGAGGCAGTACAACAAAACCTTCAACACCAACAGAAAAGTATACAGATGTAAATGAAAAAGTATATTCAACTACAGATGGATTAAATGTTAGAAAATCAGCAAATGGTACTATAATAGGAAGTTTATCTAAAGGTGATGAAGTAACAAGAACAGGAATCGGAAATCAAGGATGGAGTAGAATAAAATTAAGTAATGGAACAACAGCTTATGTTAGTAGTTCATACCTAACAAAAACAAAACCTGCTGAAGATAAACCAAAAACAGAAGAACCTAAAAAAAATACAACTACAAACGAAGAAGTTAATAATACAACATCTGAAGGAAATAACGAAACAAAAAATAATGAAGTAGGCAACAATAATACAGGTGAAAATACAACAACTACAGATGAAAGTTTAGGCTTATCATCTTTAGAAATTGCAGGTGTAAATTTTTCAGATGGATTTGATCCTAGTAAACATATTTATGGATTAAAACTTAATTTCTTTGTTAAAAACCTAGATATTACAGCTAAAGCTAATAAAGAAGACGCAAAAGTAGAAATAATAGGAAATCAAGATTTTGTTGAGGGGGAGAATAATGTTACAATATTACTTACTTCAGCAGACGAAAAAGAAACAGCTACATATCAAATAAAAGTAACTGTACCATCTGAAATTGCTACTGCACCACAAAACAATATACAATTTTATATAATGTGTGGTTCAATTATAATAACAGCAATAGTTCTTATTGCAATTGTAACAGCAATATATAGAAAGGTAAGTAATAAATCTTCAGATAGCAGAGAAGAAAATGAAAAACTATTTGAAAATCCTTATGTTGATGATAAACCTAAAAAAGAAAAATCAAAAGGGAAACATTCAAATTAATAAAAATACTTAATTATGGAAAAGAATCTTATTTCTTTTCCATAATATATGCGCTACTGTAGCTCAGTTGGTAGAGCAACAGATTCGTAACCTGTAGGTCGGCGGTTCGATTCCGCCCAGTAGCTCCAACGACGTTTCTGTTCGAACTAATTGAACAGATAGATATGAAAATCAATCAGTAAAATGGTTGATTTTTTCTTTTGCAAAAAATCATCCTAATTCTATATGGAAAGGATGGTGTTTGATATGAAGATAATTAAGCAAGAACTAGAATTTGAGGAATGTCTAAAACAACGACTTGAATTTATATGTGAGTTTTCAAAAGTTACTCCTACTTTTATCAATGGTAGTATCAGAAAACTAGATAAAACTAATCTTACATATATTGAACCACATAGAGTGATTATTAAAAATATTACTCTTTTAGTTTTTAACTATTCAAATGATGTGTATATTTCAAATTTGACTAAAAAGATTAAATTATCAGAGTTAGAAGAATATTTAAAAAATATATAATTGTAAATAATTGACATTTCTTTAAATCGTGATATAATATAGACAATAAATTATGTATAGCTGTTCGCCAAGAGCTATATGATTATGAGTACTTTGAAAAGATTATATTATATTGCATTATTATATTTTTGTTTATAATAAATGGATTTAAGAGATGTCAGTAGTACTCGTATGTACTTTGATGTCTCTTTTTTTGTTAGATTGGAGGTTTGAAAATTGAACGAAGAAAAGAAACAATGTGGGTTATATTTAAGAGTATCAACAGAAGACCAAGCAAGAGAATGGATTTAGTCTACCAGAACAAAAAGAAAGATTAGAAAGTTTTTGCAAATTCAAGGGTTATGAGATAATAGATTATTATGAGGACGCTGGAATAAGTGCCAAAACTGGCAATCATAGACCAGAGTTTGAAAGATTAAAAAACGATATAAAGGCTAAAAGAATAAATACTATTGTTGCTTTAAAGTTAAATAGAATAACAAGAAGTATTTACGACTGGGAAAATCTAATGACATTCTTAGATGAGAATGATGCCTATTTAGACTGTGTAAATGATGAAATAAACACAACAAGTGCAAATGGCAAAATGATTTCAAGACTTTTAATGAGTGTTAGCCAAAATGAAATTGAGAGAACTAGTGAAAGAACAAAAATAGGTTTAGCAGGTGCAATAAAACAAGGACATATTCCTCATATTGCTCCATTAGGTTATAAAAGAGAAGATAAAAAATTAGTAATTGATTATTCTACTAAAGATATTATAATTAGAATATTTGATTTATATTATAATGGCTATTCTTATCAGAAAATAAGCAATTTATTCAATGAAGAAAAAGTATTAGGAAAAGATAATTGGCGAGATTCAACTATTGTTGGTATTTTAGAAAATGAAATATATAAAGGTGATTTTGTTCATGGTAAAAAAACTAAACACCCTACTTACTATGAAGACGTTGTTGATCCTATTATATCAAAAGAAATGTGGGCAGATTGCCAAGTACAGAAAAAGAAAAATTCAAGAAGTTATAAAAGAACATTAACTTATTTATATTTACAAAAATTAAAATGTCCTAAATGTGGCAGAGTTTTAGGTGGTAAAGCTACTACAAAGAAAAATGGCAATGCTTATTTCTACTACTATTGTAATGATTGTAAAATTGAATTTAAAGAAAAGATTATAAATGACTATTTCAATCAGTTCATTAGTGAATTAGTAGAATATGATTCTGTTGTAAATCAATTTTTCTTGCCTATGATAAAGCAAAAATTTGATGAACCTAAAGAACAACTAGAAAAGGAAATCAATGAGCAAAAAGTAAAACTAGAGAGAATAAAAAAGGCTTACATTAACGGTGCTTTTGAAGTACAAGAATATAAAGAAGAAAAGAAAATAGTTGAAAATGCAATAAGTGAATTACAAAACAAACTAGAAACTACTGATTGCACTGAAGAACTTAAATTTACTCCAAAAGATATACTTTTAAAAAGGGATATTGACTTTATCAACAAAATCAAACTAGATAAGGAATATCAAGAAAGAACTAAAACTTGGAAAGATTATACAAGACAAGAACAAGCAGACTTAATAATGAAATATGTAGATGATATAGAACTTGCTTTAGTTGGTAAAGAAGTAGTAGTTAAGCAAATAAACTTTAGAGATTCAATTTGTAAACCTTGTCAGGAATTATATGATAACGGATATATTGATACAACAAAGCCTATGCTGTTAGGAAATGTATTAGGAAGTGTCAGATTTAGTAACTATTTGCCAGAGGAAGAAGTTGGCGAAATTATAATGAGATTAAGACAATACTATGATGTAAGTTTTGCAGAGGCAACTTACTATGTAGATAAGCAATGTTTTTATTTTAACTTTGTTGAAAATAATAGTGCTATTGTTAGGGTATTCCCTTTACAAGACTATTATAAACTAGATCCAAAAGGTAAAATGCCAACTTATGAATTTGGAATTATCTATATCAATGAAGAAAATAAATTCCAAATGCAAGATATAAATTCAGCATTTGACTTTATACCAGATAAAACAAACGATAGTGTAGTTTATATGAAAGAGCCTACTCCTATTCCAATAGGTGTAAAGCCTGTAAAATATGACGAAGAAAATGCTGAATAATTGTTGCAACTATAAATGTACCTCTGCTATGTTGCAACAATCAAATTAACGTGGCACGTTTTGTTTTTACGAAGTAAAAATGAAAGTGGCGATAGTTAATTTGAATAAATTTTATCCCTGTGGGAGAAAATTTATTGCCTCGCAGAGCCCCCGAGTTATGATGGCACGTCATAACTCATAAGGGGTTAGGACTTATGACAAGGTCAAAATCCTGTGCTTCGAAGTAAGTTTAAGGAGGTGCTTATATGGAACAAAAATTAGCCTATTCTTTTTACTTGGGTAGTGATAAGAATAAAAGTAAATTAGCAAAGAAAGTATCAAAAGGAAATGTATCTGGTACTACCTCTTTTTCAAATAATGCTATACAAAATGCAAAAGGATTATCAAAAGTAAATAAACACAACTTACGAGATTATGATAATCAAAGGGAACGTATTACTACTATATATGGAACTAATGATATTGTAGAAGATGTTAAACAAGTATATTTAGATGAATTTGAACAATCTAGAATTGAATATAATAGCAAAACAAGAGCTGATAGACAAATAAAAGACTACTTTCAAAAAGTATGTGATTCTCAAAATGATATAGCTTGTGAGATTATTATTGAACTTGGAGATATGGACTTTTGGCAAGATAAAGACAACGAATATAGATATAAAATGACAGATGTATATAATGAACAAATACAAGAATTATCTAAACTACTTCCTGACTTCAAAATTGCTAATGCTACAATACATTATGATGAAACATCTCCACATATGCACGTTATAGGTGTTCCAGTAATAGATAATTGTAAAAGAGGTATGAAAAAACAAGTTGGAAAATCACAACTATTTACTAAAACATTACTTTCTGAAATTCAAGATAAAATGAGAAATGCTTGTATTAAGTCATATAATAAGTTCTATGATGTTGATAGTAGGCTTAAAATAAAGCAAAAAGGTAGAAATCAAGATATCAATGTTAATGATATGAGCAATTATAGAGAAATGAAGAAAAAACTAGAACAGGAAAAACAAAAATTAGATAATGCTAATAAACAAACAAAAGCACTTGATAATAAAAGTAAAGACATTATTGGTCTATTAGATAGTTTGAAACCTATGCCATTTAATAAAAATAATAGTCAAATTTCCAATGAGAATATAGAAATTATCAAAGATTATATTAAAGACGTAACAGATGTTACCGAAACAGTTAGAAACGTTAATGACTTAAATATGGCAATTAAGGATTTTGAACACTCTGCTTTTGAAATAGAATCTGAAAATCGTTCTTTAAAATATGAAATTGAGTTAAGAGATGAAAATATTAAAAAGTTAAAAGATAATTTATCAGCAAAAGATAACATAATTAACAAGTTAAAAGAAGAACGAGATTATTTTAAGGCTCAATTTCAAAAATTCAAAGGATTTTGGCATGATTTAATGAGTCATTTTCAAAAGAAAGTAAGTAGATATAAAGATGAACATTACAAAGTTGTTAGTGATGACTTATACAAGAACGGCATTTTTGATGATAACGATTATGAAATAGCAAATAATGAATTAAGAAAAGTTGTAATACCAGATAAAAACAAATTAAATAAAAAGAAAAACAATGATACTAGATTTTAATATGGAGGTTTGATATGAATAACGATAAAGTAAATAACGTAATATCTATAATAAAAAATATGGATTTAAATAATAAATTAAGACTTGGACTATGTATTAGTTCAACTTCTTATACAACTATAAATTATAACAAAGCACATATACATAGTATATTTGATAAAAAACTAAAAAATATTGATAAAGAATATTTAACAAGCTATGTAAATATGCGTAAATACCCTACTATCCTATTTGCAATGTCTAAAATAATGGAAATGCATAATACGGAACAAAATCAAATAGCAATGTATTTGATAAATAGCATAGAATAATCATTGGAAAATTTTGAAATTTTTTGACTTTTTCTTATATTTATAGTATAATAATATTGCGTTGATGAAGAAGAAATATATGGATATTTGTAGAGAGCAAATGGTTGGTGAAAATTTGTAATTGAAATATATGGTGGCACTTCAGAGCATAATAAAATAAAAAATAAGGTGGATAATATATATTATTATCAATTAGGGTGGAATCGCGTGAGCAAATTTAAGCTTTCGTCCCTAACTATTGTTATATAGTTAGAGGAGTGAAAGCTTTTTTAAATATATAACAAAATTTAATTTTTATAAGGAGGTTTTGTTATGGTAAAAGACATGCAAACAATAATGAGTTTTTGTAAATCGAGAGGATTTATGTATCAGGGTTCTGAAATCTATGGAGGAATCGCTAATGTATGGGATTTTGGTCCGTTAGGTTGTAGACTAAAAAATAACATTAAAGATACTTGGAGAAAAAGATACATACAAGAAAGAACAAATAGTTATGAAATAGATGCTGCAATATTAATGCATCCAAAAGTATGGGAAGCAAGTGGACATTTGTCATCATTTTTTGATCCTAAAATAGATTGTAAAAAGTGTAAAACTAGATTTAGAGCAGATAATTTTATTACAGACATCTCAAAAGGAAAGGTAAATGGAGACGGAATGACATATGATGAAATGGAATACTATATAGAGAAAAACAATGTTAAATGCCCTGTATGTGGTACTCATGATTTTACAAAAATAAGAAAATTTAGTCAAATGTTTGAAACTTATAGAGGTTCAACTGATGAAGATAAAAGTATAATATATTTAAGACCTGAAAATGCTCAAGGAGAATATGTTAATTTCTTAAATGTACAAAGAACAATGAGAACAAAATTACCTTTTAGCATAGGTCAAATAGGAAAAGCATTTAGAAATGAAATAACTCCTGGAAATTTTAATTTTAGAACAATAGAATTTGAACAAATGGAATTTCAAACATTTTGTAAAGAGGGTCAGGATTCAAATATTTATAATTATTTTAAGGAATATGCTAAAAAGTATTTCATAGATTTAGGATTACCTATTGAGAGATTAAGATTTCATGATCATGAAAAATTAGCGCATTATGCAAAAGAAGCTTGTGATATTGAATATCTATTTCCATTTGGCTGGGGAGAAATAAATGGAACACATAATAGAACAGACTATGATTTGAAAAGACATCAAGAATATTCTGGTAAAAGTATGGAATATCTAGATGTTGAAACAAATGAAAAATTTATTCCTTATATTATAGAATCCACTATTGGACCAGATAGAACTGTTTTAGCAGTATTATGCGAAGCATATACTGAAGAAAAAATAAATGATGATGATACAAGAATTGTACTAAAATTAAGTCCAATTTTGTCTCCATATAAAGTAGCAATATTACCACTTACTAAAAAGCAAGCTGAGAAATCAAAAGAAATTTTAGAAATATTATCTAAAGAATTTATGTGTACATATGATGAATCTGGTACAATAGGAAAAAGATATAGAAGACAAGATGAAATAGGTACTCCATATTGTATTACAATTGATTATGATACAGAAACAGATAATTGTGTAACTATAAGAAATCGTGATACAATGGAACAAGATAGAATAAATATTAGTGAAATAAAAAACTATATTAATATTCAAATGGATAAATTCAAAATATAATGGTATTGTAGATTTAAAATAGATATGTCACAGCAAATTGAAAAATAAAAATAGGAAA
>ENA-ORMS01000255-ORMS01000255.1-human-gut-metagenome-genome-assembly--contig:-NODE-255-length-57530-cov-22.709613_pt1 | contig 57530 bp, 49 predicted proteins | sample MGYA00242104_ERZ508997 | MGnify/ENA primary metagenome ERZ508997 (study PRJEB26280, sample SAMEA2338704) | human gut metagenome | biome: human gut; feature: human-associated habitat; material: faeces...
GAACCGCCGTATGCGGAACCGCACGTACGGTGGTGTGAGAGGTCGGAAAACGAAAGTAGGAAGAAAACTACTTCGTTTTCCTCCTACTCGATTCCGTTTTTCATGGCGAGGATACAGTTCCCCCACAAGAGCTCCGCATTGACTGCAAGTTTCAGTGTCAAGCAGCCGCCAAACGCGCCCGTTGTTCTATCCTGTCCGTCTGCAATAACTTCGCGCATTGTCCCACCGGCATTTGTCCGTCACCTACAAATCCTTTTCAATGAAATTCTGAACAAGTTGGCAGATGTCGACGTGCTAGTCTGCGGTTGTAACCTTTTGAAAGATAGGTAATTATGATGTTAAGAGCTCGAATCAACCCCTGCCAACTCTCATGAAAAAATAGGGGAGTGGGCACGCCGCTGATTCTATAATACGCTGTTAGCCAATCCTTTCTATAATATTCAGCCTGCCAACTTGTTCGAAAAATTGACAGGCTGTTTACAAACGCGATGAAAATGGTCACGGTCTCACAGATTAGATAGCCATCCCCTTCACAATCTCCGCGAAATTCTCTATCACGTACACTGCGTCCTCCATTGACATTTTGGTGTTCAGAGGGAGCAGTTCGCGGAAATTCCCTTACCGAATCGCCTCCTTGATGCAATCTACAATGTAGCGGACATCATCGTCGGTTACGTATGGGCCGGCAGGGAGACAGAAGCCTATCTTGAAGAGAGCGGTTTCCACGTCGTTGGTGTAGGCTGTGGCACCTGCGTAGACCGGTTGCTTGTGCATTGGCTTCCAGACTGGACGGCACTCGATTTTCTTGGCGAGCATGAAGACGCGGAGGGCCTCCACATTTTCGTTCGGCTGACAATCGGTCGTAGCACAATCTACGGCGTGAATCACACCTGCAGCGCCGCCAACTGCGGTCTTGATGACCTCCTTGTAGGCATTTTCCTGACCTTGAACGTGAACGGAAGGGTCCAATGTCGCTGCACAGAGCCAGAAATTCGCATCATAGCGAGGATCCGCAGGCTGCTTATGGATATGAACGCCAGACACATCGGCCAGCAGTTCCTCATAAAGTTTCTGGACATGCTGATGATGCTTGATATGCGAATCCAGAACAGTCATCTGGCCGCGACCGATACCTGCGCAAACATTGGACATACGATAGTTGTAGCCGATGGCAGTGTGCTGGTAGTAAGGATAGGCGTCACGAGCCTGAGTGGCATACCACATTACCTCATTGGCATCCTCGGCATTGCGGCAAACAAGAGCGCCGCCGCCGGAAGTCGTGATCATCTTGTTGCCGTTGAAGGACAGCACGCCGTACTTGCCGAAAGTTCCGAGAACCTGGCCGTTGAAGCGCGAACCCATGCCCTCAGCGGCATCCTCGACAATCGGAATGCCGTATTTGTCGGCAATAGCCATGATCTCGTCAATCTTGTACGGCATACCATAGAGAGCCACCGGGACAATCGCCTTCGGATATTTGCCCGTTTTTTCTTTTCGGTCAATGATTGCCTTCTCAAGAAGCGCAGGATCCATATTCCACGTCTCCGGCTCAGAACCGATAAACACTGGTTTTGCGCCGAGGTAGGTTATCGGATGAGACGATGCGCAGAACGTGAAAGACTGTACACAAACCTCGTCACCGGGGCCCACTCCGCAAGCCAAGAGAGCGAGATGAACTGCAGCTGTGCCGGCAGACAAGCATACCACATTCCTGTCAAGCGGCTCAGTTTCATTTGTTTTGCTATTCACGAACGCCTCCAAATCCTTCTCGAAAGCATTCACATTAGGGCCCATCGGCACCACCCAATTTGTGTCAAACGCCTCTTTGACATATTTCTGTTCCCAGCCCTCTTCTGACATATGCGCCAGACAAAGGTAAATTGTTTTTCTTTCCTCTGCCATAGTATTAATTTACTTTAGAATTCTCAAAATCAATTCCCCACAAAAATACTCCTAAAATTTTAGACATGATACAATTTTCGACATATTTACACCTCTTCTCCCGCAAACTTCACCCTAAAGTGCAGCACAGTTGCAAAGATCATCTCAATATCCTTAACAAACGAATAGTGCCTGTAATAGTAGCAGTTAAGCCGCACCTTGTCCGGATAAATTACAGTATCATTGTACTCTGTAGCAATCTCCTGCATTGACCGGGAATCTCCTTCAGACTGCTTCTTCGCCACATACTCGGAAATCATCTCATCTTCGAGTCGATATTTCAATGTCGCCGGACCAGTAATGCCCGGACGAAGCTTCAGCACATCCCTGTCATCACCAACGAGCTTGTCCGCATAACCAGGAACGTCCGGGCGAGGGCCCACGAAAGACATGTTGCCTATCAATACATCCCACAATCCAGGAAGCTCATCCAGTTTATAATGACGCAGAACAGCTCCGAACGGAGTAATCCTCGAATCACCTGCGACAGAAACCGTCGAACCATTATGTTTGACCGTCATAGTCCTAAACTTGTGACAATTAAAGAGTTTTCCATCCTTGCCCACACGTTTCTGCACGAAAAACGCAGGCCCTCCAGGCATCTTCACTTTCACCATAATTGCCACGACCACCAATACCGGCCACAAAACGAGCAAGCCCAACAAGGCCACTACTCTATCAAAAATCCATTTAAGTATCATTACCTCTATCGTATTTTTGGAATCTGTTCACCTTGCCTTATTTTATCAATTTTTCGACAAGTTTATATACGTCAGTACTCAACCCGCCAGGTATACGCTCGCCAAGGTCACGAATCATCCTCGCATTTTCTATTGCAACTTTAACCCTTGGCATAAAAACCGATGCCTTTGGTCTCTTGGTGTAACCTCGTCCATCTCCGATACAATCGGCAAGATATAGATCAATGTAGTTATGTTTAACACTGACTTTTTCATTTTCCAATATCTTTTCCCTATCACCATCGGCAATATCCTCCAATTTTCTCAAATGAAGGATCAGCCAAAACTCAAAGCAAGGGTTGCTCAATGCGATGAAAAAGTTCTTCTCCTTTTCACAATCGTCATACAAGGCATCGAAATCGACATGATGAATCTTTTCCCAATCATCTCGGTCAATTATCAGCCAAAATTCATCAGTGTCTCTGAAATTGTATTCGGCCTTCGCCTTGGACAACAGCTTTTTCACGTCCAGAGGGCTATTGCCTGCATTTCGCTCTTTTTTCAGCGGAATTGTTTCTATCGAGCCGGAATTATTGAACATTGGGGATTGGCGAAGATCCTCAAAATACTTTTTCTCCGTAACATCTCCTTCATAGGCAAGAACATAAAACTTCTCTGCCTCCAAAAAGCCACTTTTACGGACTAGTGGAGTACTTTCTCTAGGCATCTTTACTAAGTTTTAATGATAGGTCATACCTGTTCCCTATACGAGGAATGGCTTTGAAACGTCCGAGAAGATAGTCTTTTCGGATTTCCTTGTCGAAGCGGACATTATAATCTTCCAATGAATGCATATGACTTGTTCCATTGTCATCCTTGACAACAAACCATATTTCATCCTTCCTGAACAATTTCTGAGTGAGAAGAGAAGACTCATGCGTCGCTACAATAAGTTGGCTGTGCGTACTCGATGACGAACCGAGGAATAAGTCGAAGATGTCATATATCAGATTGGGATGAAGACTACGCTCCATTTCATCAATAATAAAGACATTATTACCCTCGATCAAATCTATGAGCAGAGGTATAAGGTCAATGATTCGATTCGTTCCATCAGATTCATCCTTCGTATCAAACAGGACCTCTTTCCCTTCATTTGTGACGTGCTTTGTCTTAAGTTGCTGGAACTTCAGCCCGCTCCCTTCACGTGACAGAACGTAGGTATAGTTGTTGATGCCCAATATGCTCCTCACGTTTTCACTCTTGGAATTCATCAGGCGCTCTTTTATCCCGGAAAGGATAAAATCCGGTATAACGACACTGCTCGGCTCGACATCTTCCAGGCATATTCCCACGATTCCTGTCCCAAAATACTTGAGCAATTCTTTGTAGATGGTATTTAACCGTTCATTATCATTGACCTCGGATTCCAAACCGACGTTATACTTATCCTCCGGAAAGACGATTTTCAATGTATTGAGAAACCAGTTGTAAACTGAGGTTATATCGCTCAAGTAACTTACATTCTCCGCGACTTTACGCACTATCAGTTCCCTCAAAAACAATTGGTTATCCGGAGTTCCCTTTGCTGTGAAACGGATAAACTGCCTGTCTTCCTCCTTCTCGTTCAATTTCAGCAGCAGAGCCAAATCATAGTTGCCTGTAAATTGCTGATTACGTTCAAATATCTTTTTCTCCGAACGCTTTGTGACTTCATATAGCCACTCTTCAACAATCCGAGTGTTATTGAAGACAAATCCATAAGCATAATTCTTGCCGTCAGCCTGAATTTCGAATTCCATTCTAGAATTACTTTCAGCTGAAGATTTGTTCAAACGATATTTTTCATAATCAATCATCTGTCCGGCAGGAAAGCCTTTCACGACCATGAATCGCCCGAAAGCCATGGCCTTGATGAGATTCGATTTGCCAGATGCATTGGCTCCAAGAATTATACTAGTTTTAAGCACGCTGACGCCATTGATTGCCGGTGCCTTATGCTCTTTTTTCAAAGAGCCTTTGCCTGGAATCATCGAAAATTCAGTCCTTTGATTGAAAGAAAGAAAATTCTCTACCGAGTACCTTATAAGCATATCTTCAGATGTTATTTTGGGCAAATATAGTGATTTTTTCACATCTTGATACAAAGAAGCGATAATCTTCTTACTTGTCGAAAACGAAATAGTTTCCGAACTTTTTTGGAGCCTCAATATCAGGTCTTATCTTTTAATATTTTCAGTTAGAGTTTATCAATTAAAACCATCTAACATTTTTGCATGTTTGCAAACCATGACAGAGCAATCCATATTCTATACCAAAGAAATCCAGCCGAACACTATCTCCGACCAAAAGCCAACCATAGAAACATTATCTTTTAGACTGAGCCCTACCAATGGTTAAATACTTTCTAATATGTTTATTAAAATCCTCCATATCAAGAAAATAACTCGGATATGCCTCCCTTAATTCTTTATACTTCGATACCGAGACAAGAACCGCAGCGTTGTCTTTATCATTAATCCTAGTTTCTATTCTGTTGTACAGTTCATTCGCCTCATCTTTTTTATCTTTGGCAAAAGGAACTATTCGAAGTTTTTTCGAATTAAAATCAATGTATAATAAGAAGATGTCACCTTGATACCCACGCTTTTCCACTGCACTCACAGAAAGTTTAAGCGCCAGAAGTTGGTCAAAGAAATTATTCTTATCATTTATCTTTTTAAGACGTTTCAGTAAATTCACCTTAGTCTCGTGGCAGAAGGATGGTATTAAAATAGTGTCTTCTTTCATTGCAAACAGACAACTGATTATTTGAAAAAATTCTTGCCATTCGTCAGAACCCTGTCCTGATTTCATTGCGGTATTTGTTACAAGCCCTGCTGTTTCAACAGCCATAGCCCAACTATGCTGTAGTTTTGTTCTGAGTTGAATCTCCACTTTCATACCATCCCAATCCTCATTATTAAAACTGTGATACTTATAAACAATATGAACACTTCGATACCCACTGGCCTTAGGCTTCTCATCTACATAATCATCTGTTTTCACTATTTCTAGTTGATTAAGGGGCTCTTGAATCAATAATGAGTAAGCAGACCGCATTACAGTCACATCAGAAAAAACGAATCTTCCGCCCGCAATATCCTGCATTCCTCCTAATCTCATGTCTGGATTCAAATCTAGTTTGTATTGGATTGACGTCATACGCTTTAGCCGATATGACGAAAAAACTAGATTAATTCCATTTTTCGAAAACAATGACTGTATTTGGTTCATCACCAACTCTATAACAGGAAGATGCTGCTCTCTCCACTCATTTACTTTAGAAACGGCCTCTGCAACTGCAATCAGATCACTAGATGTCGTGATTATCTCTCCAGCTTTACTTATCTGCTTTGAAGAATACTTCATATCATATTATGATTTGCGAGAAGTTAACAATATTATAGGGATTCGGGGAAATATTTTTTTAGGATTATTCTGCCTGACTCATCTTCCCGAAGAAAAGATAAAGCCTTTTCAATATAATCTTTCTGCCTCGTATATCTAAATGCTTGTGCAACGAGAGTTATTAATCCTTTGTGGTTAATAATCCTGATGAGCTCATTATAGTTCCTATCAAAGATTATTTTCTCAAGTTTTTGCTTTCGCTCTATATACAATTCCTCAATATTTATACCTGCAATAAAATCTTTAAAATTTGAGGCAACTTTTTCTTTTGTATCTGCTCGTTTAATATGGCTTTCTGTAAAAGTATAATTAATCGCATTTGTAATATATGCTGCCAACTGTGATTCCATATCATCATTTGCACTTTGAAAAACTTTGTTTTTAAGAGCAACAACGTCTATTTGTTCGTGTTTATATTGTGCAAACTTCACTATAAAATCCTCTATCAAAAACAGATTCTCTATCTCTGCAACGGAATACGAATAGATAAAATCGTTTTCCAATTTATTCAATTGTTCTTCCGTGCGAAAATCTCTATCAATCAATCCACAGGCTTTTATTTGGGCATTCTTCAATTCATTAAATGCTCTTGTATATGCAATAACAGCCTTGCATGATTCTACTGGCTGTATTGTGTAATCTGGGAAAAGTATTTCAAATACAAATTTGTCAATACTATTTTGAGTGTCACCTTCACAAAATAAAATCTTCTTGCGACTTCCAACCAATTTTAACTGCAATTCTTCAGGTATAGCATTTTCTTCTATCAGTTCAATGTGCCAATTGCTGGGATATTTAAATTCTTTGATCCACCCTTTTTGTGCTATACGAGAAGAAGCAAAATCCAAATCATGAGTAAAGTAAATAAAAGTACAATCTTTACGCCGCGATTCAAGAGCATCCCATAATTTATTTGCAATTGTCTTATGTAAATGTATTTCTGGTTCATCAACTATTACGAGCGAATTCTCAGGTGCAAGCAAGACTCTTCCTGTATGATAAATAATCACACGCTCACCATCGCTCATCTCGTGAGCGTCATATGATGTGTCATCATATCTTATTTTCAATAAATTATTTTCATCACAATACAATTGCCTATGTTCTATTAATCCATTCCATATAACCATTACGTCATCAAGAGTACTTCGAATATCATTAAACACAATATTTTTCCCATCTTTGACCTTAGCGGCCCCTCGGTTTATCATTACTTGCCGTTCTCCAAGAAGAATTCCTAAAACTTTCACCATTTCAGAGCCGAATCTCTTGGATAATGTATACTCAAAGTCGTCCATCTCTTTGGCGTCAAAAGTAACCTTATCCGTTAAGATGTCATTTTGATATTGTTCAAAATGAGTCATAGCACTGGCAAGATTAGGGGTGTTTGAAAATTTAGGTAGAATTAGGAGTTTCTGGGCTGGTATTACAATTCCATCTCTATTATCTAATGTCTTTTTAAGCAAATTGGCTAATGAAGTTTTGCCACAACCGTTAGCTCCAACTAAAACTGTATTTTTTTGTGCAAATCCTAATTTTTTATAAAAATCATATGTCTCGCATAACTTATCTATATTTATGATTTGATCTGCAATAGTCTTATATGAAAAAATTTTGGATTCTTCACTTCTAAATTCCACTGAAAATTCATTTGGAAGATTTTTCTCTATGTCATGTTGCAGATGTTCATAAAAGGTTTCTGGCACAATCGAAAATCTGACATCATCAGTAATAGTATCTATTAAATGATATGAACGTTTAATTGCCTCATTTAATAGGTTCATATCAATCTCAATGGATAAATTGTGGTCTTTTTGGCATTCTGAATAAAAAGACTCTATCATATCATGACGTTGAGACAAAAGCGACAGTAAATCAGATGAATTCATGTTTTAAATATGGCTTGTCGTTTAATGATTTAACTCTGAGCGAAGCAGCGACCAATCCCTTAAATTTCTGCATTCTACTCATCAAAATTACTTGTATTATGTTTTTTCGGAACTATATCACATTAATGTACCTTCTGAAGCATTTTCATATGCTATATACTTCCAAATCCTCCCTACTCATGGGCTGCAACCACCCCATTAATCTCTGCATGCGAAAACCCGAGGTGTTCCAGAATCAGGCAGAGCAAGATGGTGCGAAGCTTTTCTGTTAACGTGTAAAGAGGAAAGCCGTCCAGCGTCTTGGGCTTTTTGGACCGGTCCACGAAATGACTGTAGTAGTTTCGTGAGTCCACTACTGATTCTATGTCAATGTCCATTGAACTGACCTTAGGAATACCTGAAAGTGAATTCTTGATTTCGCTGATTATTGTTGACAATGTTGTCTGCCGTCCATGGGATATATTATGTGCAGTTCTGTAGTCTGCCTCTCTAAAACGCCACCAGACGCCCTCGATTGCCTGCACAACCTGAAGGAAATCAACACTTCCGACCACCGGCTTATAAACCATACAGCCGACAAGATGATGTTTCATTGGCTGAAGTTTATCCGAATCGGACATCCATTTTATCAGCACATCAGGAATCCTCTCCGGCATCTCCTCATAACAAAAAAGGAAATTATGTCGACTGATCTTTGACGGATTAAAAACAGCCTGCTGGATTGTCAGGACATATATCGGAAAGCAATGACTCTTATGACCATCCTTGAAATCCTGCTTGATATCCGGGTCTCTAAGGTCAATGGATTCATATTGAACATTCCTCATGGTCGCCAGCGACAGGAACTGCTGGAATTTATAAACCTCATGAAAAATCTCGGGAATACTCATGCCGGCACCTGGACGATTCATCGCCAAGTAACTGAATTGCTCTATATCCGGTTCAAGAAACAATTCCCCAGAATTGTATGTAGCCCATTTTCGAACAGATAAGTTTACACCGTTCTCGCACGAGCATGTGAAGATATCGCCTTTGCTTCCACGGAGATAAGGGAGAACGAATGTTCTATTGGCCATCTCTCCCTCAGCGTCATAATTCACGATTTGCTTTATAACTCCAGGCTGAGCCCAATAAGACAGCTCTGGAAAACGCACATTAGCAGTATAATCACAAACTTCATCAATGGAACTGATATGCTTGCCATAAACCAACATCCTTGCTGAATAGAGCATCATAGGAAATCCAGCGTTGAAGTTCAATGAAAAACTGCCATGGCAACCAATCAAAGTAATCACTTTAGCATCGGAGTCCTTGCCATATATAAGCGGAACCGATGAATTATCGTCATCAAGCAAATCCATATACGCCCCATGAGAATCCTCAAATCCGCCAATCAGCTCCAAACGAATCCGCTCAGTCGGAGTATAGGTGACAATTCCTGCAACCTTCTTTTCCGGATTGTCAGGAATCCACCAATAACCTTTGAATATGTGAGGTTCAGTTAGTTTCAATGGTTTCATACGTCCTCAACTTTGGCAATAATAAAGTCTCTTTCAAATGCCTGTCATATCTCAAGTATTGCGACAGATAATTCTCACAAATATGAACTAGGGACACCACCTACAATGTCAGCTGCTTTTTCACTTTTGCAGGAACACCTGCTGCCATGCAATTATCCGGAATATCAGAGCAGACAACAGAGCCTGCTGCAATCACACTGTTATTACCGATTCGACATCCAGGAAGAACTATTACTCCAGCACCTACCCAGACATTATCGCCGATTCGTATCTCCTTATGAATTGGAGGATATATTTTACACAACTCATTATATGGAGCATTCGGATTCGCATTCGTTGTGAGTAATGTGCGATATGCAAGCGTACTGTTCTTTCCGATTGTAATATCAGACGATGCAATAAGCATACATTCTGCGTTAATATTCACATTATCAGCACAATATATCTTACCCCCCCCCTATCTTTCTCACTCCATGGATTGAGATCATCACATTATCCGAAAGTACCCAACCACGCTTCTTCAGCATCATTATTTGAATCCGCCGCACAAAACTATATATAAGTCTGCCCATAATTCTATGGATTTAATTTCCCGTTCTTTAATAATTTTCCGAAGTAGTAACTGAACTCCCCAAGAATAGCCCTTTTATCATCTTTGCAGAAATCATCATATGCATCAAACCCGCTAAAAGAGAAAACTCGTCTTAACTCAGATATATTCCATTTAAACTTAAGAATACGGCCAACAAGCGTAATAATGTCCCCCAATATCCACTTCGTTCTAGTGCCTATACGAACATTGATGGGTTCAGTATATTTGCCTTCCGTTGCCAATTTATAGACTATCCATGGGATATCAAATCCGGCTGCAACTGGTGTAGCCAAACCGCCCGTAAAGCGTGCATTGGTCTCAATATATGCAATCTTATTGTTTTCCGCATCATAACGAAAATCCAAGCCGCACACACCATGAAAATCAACAGCATCCATCAATTTCAGAGCAGCCGCTTCCAACTGAGGCATATACACTATCTCACGTTGAGTCGTAGTTCCACCTCCATCTGTTTTAGTTACCAATGCATGATATACTGAAGTCTTGCAGAAGCCATCCCACCGGACACAATCCACACTATAATCTGTACCGCCAATCCATTCTTCCAAAAGGGTTTCCTCATCCTTATGTTTATCCATAAGTTTCACCAACTCTTCTCTATCCTTTGGGAAAAACACACCTTTAGCAGAATTGCCAATGACAGTTTTGAATACAACCGGATAGCTTTTAACTTCATCTATAGACTTATAAACTTCAGGCACAGGTACGCCTGCTTTACGAGCTATTTCTGTACTTTTAGCTTTATTTGCAAGCAATAACAACTTCTCTTCCCCTTCGTAAGGAATAATCAAATCTACAGGGAATTCGTCACGATGACGCATGATCACCACACTCTCATCATGAGTTGGCATCAAAACACGCGGCCTAAGTTCGGCCACCTTATCCTTCAAAACCTGTATAAAAGCATCTTCCTCTGTAAAAGGATCCGGATAAGTAAAACTACCCGTACAGAATTTAGACATGGAGCATATGTTTCTTTTGCTCGTATCCGCCGCCCATACTTTCAGCCCCTTCTGATGAAGTGACTTAAGTATTGTATAACCTACACGATTCCAACAGTAGGTGAGAATCACATCACATTGTTTATTCATAAATGTTTTATTATCGAATTGTATGTATTATCAACTGAATAATTGGCTTTTAGAAACTCGAATCCCTTTTCTCCCATACGTTTCATATCTGAAGCTAGCATCTTATCAACTGAAGCAGTGAACGCATCGACTGAGTTACTGGGGACATGGTACCCAAAGTGATTATCTTCGGCTATTGTGCCCATATCACAATTTGGATCAGTAGCACAAATCACAGGCATTTTGTTCTCCAGATAAGAGAGTAATCTGCTCGGAAAATTAGGAATAGTAAAGCGATAGTCTAGGAAAATAAGTCCCACTTGACAGGCTCTTACTAGTTGATCGTATTCTACCTTAGGCAAACCATTCAAAACTGTCACCGAATCTGGAGTCCGCAATTTATACCAATCTTCTAATGTCTGATAATAAGTCCCGGATCCAACAACTAAAAAATGACAATCTTTTCTATTGGAATTCGCCTCTAAGCATTCAATCAAATAAGGAATTCCCTGTGGGAGGCCCAAATTTCCGCCATAGATAAATATTGGTTTATCTGCCGGTAATCCATATTTCTCTAGAATTTTACGACAGGAGCCCTTAAGATTGATATCTGAAGGGATAATCTCAATACTATTTGGTGCAAGTTCTACCTTAGTTGAATCAATTTCAGGATTGTGTTCAATGATATACCTTACATTAGCGGGACTCATGCATCCTATCCAATCAGAGATACTATAAAGTTCTTTCTCTTTATTTCGAAATACCTTATAGAGTACTCCTCGTAAGCCAGTTGTCCTCATCATACCGAGATCAACAGCATTTTGAGGGAAAATATCCTTTAGTAGCAAATAGGTCAATGACCGATCTCCTGAAATCGCCTTTGCATACTTAATCACTTTATTGAATGTTATAGGAGGAGTACTATAAAGGATAATATCAAATCTTACAGAACCAAAATATTTCTTTAGAGCACTTTTAAATAGCCTCTCCAGCAATAATTGACCAATACCCTTCTCAATGATATTTGTCTTGGTCACATTAAGTGTACGGACGCCGAGACAATGTATTTTTCCCGTTACGTTTAGCTCTGTATGCTTACCCGTTCTCCGTTCATTTGGGTATATGATATAGACATCGTGTCCCTCATTACGGAATTTTCTCATTAAATCAGTATAAATTCCGCTGGTCTCGATGTCTGTAAAACCCGTTGACATTGTTAGAAAAAGTATGTTCATATTCTGTCCTTTTGTAAGTATCTGATTTGTTTACTTTAATTTGGTCTGGGTATTTTTATTGTCTGTGCAAATCATCATACAATTCAACGTAACGCTCATAACATTTATTCTTGTCAAAATACATCTCAGCACGACTTCGGCAATCTTTAGCTGATAAAGGGGCTGCTTTCATGTTTTTGATAGCGTCAGCAAGACCGAATATGTTTCCTTGTTCGATCACCACTCCAGTCTTTTTATCAATAGCTTCTGGAGAGCCACCTGTTTTGTATGTAATTACAGGAGTCCCACATGCTAATGCTTCAAGGTTTACGGTAGGGAAAGTATCTGCATAAGTCGGGTTAATAAGTACATCAGCTGTTGAATAGAGTTTCACTAATTCGTGCATGTTTTGAGTACGCTGAATCCCTCGTATACCTGACGGCAATCTTTTTATCTGAGCTGTTGACAAACCCACCATTATGATTTCAAAATCTGATTGCGGTAAAAGTTCTCTTAGTTTATATATATCTATTTCGCCTTTATATGGTAGCCATACGTTAGATACGGCAATGATTCGAAATGGTTTTAGTGATTCAATGATCTCGCTAGTATCATTGAATGGATGAAAGGTGGATAGGTCAATACCATTATGAATTACTTCAATGCGTTTATCCTTGAAGAAAGATTTTTTCACAAAACCGTCCATCCACTTGGAGCATGGAATGATAGTAAGGTTATTATAGCTGCCAAAAAGACGTTTTTTCAATAGAAAGTTCTCGTGAGAGCGATCCACAAGTTTATTTCTCTTAATGCATTTGTCACATTCTTTTTGCCATTTTATGCAGTTCTCTTGAATAAAGTGATAACAATGCCCCGTAAATGCCCAACAATCATGGAAAGTCCACACAACAGGGATGTTGGTAGTACTAAGATATTCGAACAAGATTTGATAGTTAAGAAAGTGATCATGAATGTTATGCAATTGCACTATGTCTGGTCTTATCTCTGATATCTTATGTACAAGGTCTCTTGTTGCAGATTTAGAACTGAGTCCTTCCATATCCAGCAATCGATCATGAGCATAATGAATATAGTTGTCCAATGCTGAGCCGATCTTTATCAGTTTACTCCTCGAAGGGTTCATCATTCTTCCATATGCAATATATGAGTCCCACCCGTGCGCCATAGCTCGTAGCCCTATCTGTTCAGCTATCTTTCCTGTAGACCCCCAATTTGCGGTGGCGTTGATTTGTAAGAGTATCATGCTCATGCTGCGCACCTCCTCTCATTACAAGCGAATGATTTAGCACGCAAACATGAAACCCCTATTCGATTATTGCTCCCCCCCCCTTATATTATTTATTTTTGATAAGAACGCAGTAGGATTATTCATATATTTTGCAATTTTTACCAATTGTTTATCAGACATTAACCACCACTGAGAATTCAATAAACTTTTTATTGTATCTTCGTTAAATCTATATTTAATTATTCTAGCAGGACATCCCGCCACAACTGCATATGGAGGGATATTTTTGGTAACAACGGCGCCTGCTCCTATCACAGCACCTGTTCCGATTACCAGACCTTGCATTATTATTGCTCGGCTACCGATCCAGACATCATTTCCTATAATTGTTTTAGTCGTCATTTCCATAGGTAATTTTCCAAGATGATGGCACGTTCCGCTTCTGACATTATAAAAAACAGGAGATGTTGAAACCCAATTAATAGGATGCTTAGCTCCGCCTACTATTATGCCATTGGCTATGCTGCAAAAAGCGCCAATTTCACAATTGATAACTTCACTGTCGTAACCCACATAAGAGTGGCGTCCCAATTTTGAATCATAGAAAGTGGTCCCAGAATATACTCTGGCCGTTTTATCAATATCGCTATTCAAGATGCTTTTTCCACGCAGTACTCTTTTAAAAAATTTTGAATATAAATAGCCTAATGTCATATCAATTTTAGATTTTTTCTTATTACTTCCATTTGATAATGGGGATTCCAATTTGAATCGATTTCTTTAAAGCAAGCTATTCTTACTTCATCCCGTTGTTTCTGTTTGTTTGCAAACCAATGGCTAATGGCTTTTGTTAAATCCACATTGTCATCCATTTTAAAGAAGTTGCCTGTTATGTTAGCTTGAATAGCTTCAACCTCTGGCATTTGACAAACTAAATTATCGTGTGTTATTACCGGGCATCCAAAAACGAGAGAATGCATAGCCGTCAATCCTACATTACCGGGAGATACACACAAATCCGCATTATATATAAGTTCTGCATTTTTTTGTTCATCATAGCTGGCGCCATAAAACCATACATTATTTTCTAAATGTAACTCCACGACTCTTTGTTCGAGTTTTTCTTTTTCAGTACCGTCACCCACAAATACAAGGTTATACTTTTCACCTTGTCTTCGTAATTGCGCAAGCGACTCTATCACCATAGACAACTTTTTTACTTTAGTTAAGCGTCCTATAAATATTAAAGTTGGATTATTATTATGAAAATGTGTTTTATAGATATTTGTTGGTTTCATGCAACTACGAAGAGATATCTGTTTATCATAATCAAGGGAATTGTGAATTGCAAATAAGGTGCTTTCAGGTGTTCCGTGTTCAATCAATAATTTTTTAGCTCGATTACCATAAACGAATGTCCCAGAAACGTGACGAAATAGCCACAATTTCATTTTGGCTTCTATGCCTGTTTCCTTGCCATACCAGCCATGTGTCCAAATATAAACCCTTTTCTTTGAAAAAAACACATTGGCAAGCCAAATGAAGAGCCAGTCAGTAAGCGAGCGCACTTCAGCTAACATGAAGAAGTTCTGATATTCCTTTTTAAATAGCAGTTTTAATATTCCAATTTTCCAATAAATTTTATTGGGGTTGCCGATTGTTTTGTAGTATTTTACTTTTTTTAACAAAGACGTATCCATTTCTTTGATATCCGTCTTGGTCTTACCAAAATACCAGTTGCAATCATATTCCGCATCAATAGTACGAAATACAGCTTCCCGATAAAGAGGCGCGGTATTATAAATTAGGCAAAGTTTGTGCATAGCATTATAATTTTGCGATTATGTTATTTATGAATGCAAATATTTTTAAATCATAAGAAATATTATCAGTTTATAATTTACCCTTAATTATCTTATATATTTGTACGCAATGTTTTGGAAAAAAAGAAAATAGTAATGCTTCCAAACGATATTTTAAATGAGTAGATTTAGCCATAATCTTAAAAAGATGACGATTCTTGTATATTGTGGCATTTAGTTCCGATTGCATAGTAGTATTCGTGTTGCAGATATATGAGAGAGCATTATTCAAATACATAGACACATTATTGTAATATATATATTGATAGTTAGCATCAACTTGACTTCCAAAGTCGGCTAAATTATTACAAACAACATTTACAAGATCAAAGGACCGCTTAGGATTTGTCGTGCGAGTGATGGAATTCGGGTTTTGGTAAACGAAGTATATCAAATCATTAGTGAATGATACTTTTTTCGCATGATAGTAAGCACGAGGAGTAAATTCTGAGTCCTCATGAAAGATACCTACGTAAAATGATAGGTTAAATTTCTTTAAAAATTTTGCAGACCAAATAGCAAAAGGAGCACATGGTGACACTCCCTTCTTTAATAAATCTCGGCCTTCTATTGGGACTTCATCTTGATATGACATGCGTCGTGAAATGAATCCATTTGTCACATTTGCAGCGCAAATGGCTAAAGCATCAGGCTGCTCGTTATGAAGTTTCTCTATAAGCTTTTTTAAACAATTTTCAGCAATCCAGTCATCGGAATCCACGAACATTATGTAGTCTCCAAGAGCATTTTGAATGCCTTTGTTCCGGGCCGCGCTCAGACCACCATTGCTTTGAGAAAATACGCGGATGTTCGGGAATGCCCTTGCAAGATCATTAACAATATTTAGGCTATTATCCTTGGAACCATCATTTATTACAATGATTTCATATTCGTCTTTGTTGATATCTTGAGTCTCACAACTACGAATACATTTTTCCACAAATAGTTCAACGTTATATACGGGAATAATAATCGATAATAGTATCATATTATAAAATTAAGGTAAGAAGATATATTCTAATCTCATCATATCGCCCCTTATTATATAAAGCCAGAACATATAAAGGGCAAGGGCTGCATAAGTAGAACCTAAAATGGTTTTACTAGGCGATTTACTTAATAATGAATTAATGCCAATAATCGCGCACGCATAGTATACCATAATAAAGTAGTATAAAAAACGATGAGCTAAAATACCACCTAGCATTAGACCGATTATTGTATATAATACTAAAAATAAGGTTAATATAACATCTGGCTCCTTGCTTAATCTACGAAAATATAAAAAACCAATGAAAGCTATATTAATCTCAAGAATTTTTCCTAAGCCATAATTTGAAATGGAAGTTTCAGCATCGTTCATATAAATGGAATACTTTTCTATTTCAGAACCATTATTCAATAAAACAGCTAAACTGTTATCAAGATAATTAGATAGAGAAATTCCAGAAATCCAACACATATCTGCCAACAATAGAATCGTGATTAAAACTGCGTTTGGCTCCAAATATTTTTTGAAAAAGGACACAAAATATAAAGGGATAGCTATTAATGAAGAATGGTGAAACGTATATGCTATCGCAATTAATCCAAAATACCATTTCCAGTTTTTATTTTTTATGAACTGGAGAGCGTAGATTATTAACGCGATGGACATACCTTGTCTCGTGGCAGCCAACATGCTTGGATATAAAAAAAATAACAATACTAACACACATCGTGCTTGTTGCTTTGTCAATAAACGCGTAATGCCTATTATTACTAGAGCCATTTCTATAGCAAATAGTGTAAACTGGAAGAAAATGTATTCCGGTACAATACTTTTGCATATTGCAGCTAGTAAATTAAAGCCCTCTTCAAAGCCATGAGCCGATAGATCTATTCCCTGTGAGAATGTTTTTACTTCTCGATAGAAATATACCATGTATCCTTCGACGTCTGCAGCGTATGTATAAGATAATCCCCAAAAGCCGACAATCGCTATATATAGTAGTAAATAAAACTTACGATTATCCCGTATTAAAGAATTTAGTATACCAAATAGTACAAAATATAGAAGTGCAAATGTAAAATAAAACATATAATATAATAGTAGTTGATCATATGATTTTATATATACTACTCATGGCAGTGCCGATATCCAATATTTTAGAGCGTTCAAGAGATTTTATCTTATAGAATTCTCTTAACTCGACAGAACAATAGAGCTTAAAAATACCATCTGCAAAGCCTTGAGGTGAAAGGTCTGTCAGGATTCCATATTTATTATTGTCAAGCAGATCTCGAGAACCAACTATGTTTGTTGCAATGACGGGCGTCCCTAATGCCATTGCTTCGCAAATAACGGTAGGAAAGCCTTCTACGTCTGAACTTAAGCAAAATGCATCTGACCGCTTAATAAATGGATAAGGGTTAGTGCAAAAACCATGAAAAGTAAACACTGATTCAAGACTAGATGTCCTAACTAATTCCATTATACGTTCTTCTTCGGGTCCAGTACCAAGCACATCAACATGAATGTCACAATTTTTATCTACTAATATTCGTGCGGCTTGTACTAGACGGTCATATCGTTTTTGTTGACAGATTCGTCCAACCATGCAAATTGAAAATTGTTTTTTAGTTGCTATTGGTTGTTTTGCTAACTCTTTAATTCTATTAACATCTATGGGATTATGAATGACAACAAGTTTGTCGGATTTAATCCTAAATAGTTTTGTGAAATTATCTTTAGCCGTTTCAGATACAAAAACGATAGTGTCCATTAATTGATATACTCGAAGTTCATGTCCTAGACCCATAAAACTATAACGAGAATAATGATTATTAAGTAAATCGGTGTGAACCCATGTTACATTTTTATCGGCCTTATCTGTAATAAATGAGTGATATTTTATTGGCCCATTTTCCATAAATGAAACAATCGTATCATAGTGCCCTTTTACGATTCGTCGAATTTCATATTTTTCAAACAAATGCCCTAGATGTAAACGTGCTATAAACCATTTATAGAAAGGTCGGTTCTCGTTATAGATACATCCAATATAATTTATGTAAGGTGGTATTTCATTGAGATATACTCCTTTTCCATAAATTAAAAGTAAATCAACAGAAAACTTTGATTGGTCGATATTTTTAAGCAAATCAATTAATACCCTTTCCGCTCCTCCTCCTCCAAGCGAGCTATGAATAATCAAAATCTTTTTCATTCGGCTATATTATTTTTAAAAACAATGTTTTTTAAGAACATCTTTTATAAAGTATCTCTCCTCTTTGTTCATTCCGATTATGAAAGAAACAGCACACACACTAGCTACTGAAAGGGCTATAATGAGAAATGCATCTTTGGGCGAATCTGATAAATAACATTTAACGGATAGAGGTGCGATTAATGAAAAAAAAGCAACACTCAATGTGTTAAGTATAACTTTCTTAAAATAATCGAGTATCGAAAGGTTAACCATTTTACTTACTAAATATAATCTTACCCAAATTACTACTATCTGAATAGCGATTGCTACAATTGTTGTCATAACTGGAGAAGCCCCTAACTTCAACACCAGATATGATAATGGAAAGTTCAAAAATAAGACAGATGAAACAATTATTTGATATTTTTTAATTTTACCATATGCCCATGCAATTCGTGGTAATAATGAAGAATTTACAGATACTAAAGAGCAAATAAGAACTAATTGGCAAAATAATGCAGTATATGGAGGCACTTCTTTTAGCCAAATGCTTAATACGAATTTCATTTCAATAATTAACGGTAATGAAAGAGCATATAGTAGGTAAAATGAAAAACGAGTACTTCGGTATAATAACGAGATCATCCCTCCTATTGAATCTTGAGCATATAATTTTATTAACTGAGGGTTTACAGCAGTTTGAAAACTAGCAACAAATCGAGATACCGCACCATTCACTTGCTCGGCTATACCTTTAGCTGCATTTATTGTAGGTCCCCAAAAAGCATTTAATATTAAATTTACCCCCGGCCCTGTAAGAGTCCATGCAACTTCACTTAGCATGTTCCAACCTGAAAAGCTTATAAGTTCGTTAAACAGTTTTCGGTTGCGTATGAACTTGATTTTGGCTTCATCAAATTTTTTCAAACAATACACCCTATATGCCAATAATATACTTATAGTTACAATCATAATTAGTATCCCATATAACTTAAGCTTGTCAAAAGTTCCTATCGCAAGAAAATAAACTATCAGTAATTTCAACGCAGCTTCTAGAATTGATAAATATGCATATATGTCCATCTTCTCTTTTGCTATTATCATCGCGTTATATGGTACTTGCATGATAGTAAAAAGAGTTGTTAACAATGAACATTGAAAAACCCAATTTGCAGCATTGATTCTGTAATGCGGAATATTCATATGTGTATTCAAATACCATAAACCGCATATTTCCATTATAATAAAAACAGCTATAGCTATGATTATATGAACAAGTATTGAAACATTGAAAATGAGATTTACTTTCACTTTATCGTTTTTGCCGATTTCGTAGGAAAGATAGCGTTGGACAGAATTACTCATGCAGCCGCTTAAAAAGCCAAGCATTGCAACGACACCTCCTACTACATTATAGATACCATAATCTGTAACTCCTAACTTATCTAGAACGACTCTATTAGTATAGAGAGAAATTGCCATTAACAAAAGCATACGGAAGTATAAAAACAGCGTATTCTTTGCAATCCTTTTGTTATTTGATATCATGTCTGACATGTATAATGTTTATCGCTTAATAATTAGGAGTTATCGTTAGTTGTTTTCAACCTGAGTGAAGCAGCGGTCAATACCTTCAACCTTTGCGTTTGACACATAAACCATTTTATATTTATATCCAAGTATCTGTCACCTGCGTTCATATCGTATGAAGGACAAATCGTTGGATGATAAAACTTACATTCTACAACAATGACGTCATCACCTCCGATACAATAGATTCTACCGCAGCTTTACATGACGTTGAGGCTACACTATATGCAAGTGTCCTGAATGAACTCTTCATCGTCATCACCATTACACGGGAAACTCTTTTTGGACAATGAAAGTCCGCTCTATTTCTTTGGCGGTAACGGTTTTCCGAGAGTCTTTCCTCCTGTTTTCTGAGGTGTCAGAGTTTCCGATTTTGTTCTTGGGGTAGGAGGCCCGATGGCTCGTCCTCCATGAATCTTGAGCTTATTCATATCAGATGAATGCTGGTGTATATTAAGGTGTATATGACATTGCATGTAAGAACGATATGGACAGTCCTGTTGAATTTACTCATACGCCTATCTGGAGTATGGTATAGTTCATTTAGGTCATTGTGATCGTATGCTTTTCCTAAATTAATCCGGTCACCGAGTAAGTACTGCATCTTTCGAGCCGTGCCAACTGCAAAGAGATGTGAAGCATAGTTCGCTAAGATGCAAAGTGCATAGATAATCCATATCAGAATTATCTGCCAGTCGAATTCAACGCCCTGTGTGCTTAGAAAAGAAAAGACGGTAAACGTCAATGTCAGTCCGCCTGCTGCGATCTGAAATGTTCGGTCTTCCCAGATTTTTTCGGAATCTTGAATAATTGACTCCAGACGTCTGTGCTCATCTGCGTATGCCTCTGCATCTTCTTTTGTGAGTTCGGCACACGTCGTATCGTGAGTGTTATTCATGCTTTTTATTTATATGTTATAAGTCTGTTGTTCCTCAGAACCCACCATTGAGAAAAGCTCGTGTCTGAACATAGCTGGGCTCGTAGTATGCACTCGTGTTGTAGTCATCTATCTTGTCGCAGATAGGTGATGCGTAAACCGCTTTCATTGTCGCAGGAAGATTGTCCTCGGTATCTACGGATGAGATAAGCCTTGCATAGACTTTGCCCATCTGGGTAGGTGACGGGACTTTGTCTGTGAAGCGTGAGTCCACTTTGGTTATGTCGAAGTTCCCTGGTGCCATTCCGTATGTCGTAATCCATTCATCCTCGACCTGTTCCGGATTAAGACAATGGTTTGTTTCAGCTATGGACAGTTCATGCAGAAGGCCTTTGCTACCGAGTTTTGCTACGACGTATCGATTCCTCTGTTGGATTTTCCGTGCGACTCTCTCTATCATGTAGCAGACAAAATACAGATCATCGAAATCTATCTGCTCGTCTGGAAAGTATTTGTTGCTCATAATTGATAGTGTGATTTGAATTTCAATGTTTGCAGCGCCCTGTCCGTGCAAAAGAGTATTTGATTCGTCGGATGTTTGAATCTTGCTAATGCCCAGAAAGCCTCGCGACTTATACGTCCGGCGAGAAAGTCTTCTACGTAGTCCCATACCTCATCGTCAGCCATCGGACCTTCCACAATATCATAGCTGTGTGGCTCTCCATGTCGGCATTCTGCGACGAAGTCAAGCCATTCATCTGTCATTTCAACGAAGTCTTTCACGTTGAGTGTTGCGTCAGGGGTATATTCGTAGATGCATACGATATGGGGAGTCCGTTTCGTAATGGCCCATCTCTGAGCTTGTTTTTCGATGCGTGTACAATAGAATCCGAACCCGAAATCCTTGTTGTAACCTGCCACTCTGACTTCAGGAGTTTTTACTATGGTGTTAGTTCCATGATAAACGATAATCGGTGATTCTGGTGCCATCATATTTTCTTGAATGATAGTATTAAACCTAACATTAACAAATGTAATGAAAAAACTTAAAAAGTTATCTTCTTGTTGGCTATATGAGAAATGCTGCTGCCTATCATTCTACTCCATAGAATGTTTCATGGTTTGATGATTCTGCACTCAATGAGTGCAGAATCAAGTCAAATATTGCACTTATTGGGTACATAATGGCTGCCGGTGGCTCAGAACTTCCTCCAAACCATCTTATTAACCACGCCCACGTAGCTCTGGATTATCTTCACGACTTTCGTGCTGACATTCTCGTCGGTGTAGTCTGGAACTGGTGTGCCGTAGTCACCATTCTTCACTAATTCTACGGCAGTCTCAACAGACTGGAGCAGTCCGTTGGTGTCGATGCCGGAGAGAATGAATCCGGCTTTGTCGAGTGATTCAGGACGCTCGGTGGAGGTTCGGATGCAGATGGCCGGGAACGGATGGCCTACGCTGGTGAAGAATGAACTTTCTTCAGGGAGGGTGCCGGAGTCGCTGACCACTGCGAAAGCATTCATCTGGAGGCAGTTGTAGTCGTGGAAGCCGAGAGGCTCGTGCTGGATTACACGCGGGTCTAGCTTGAAACCGCTGGATGCCAGTCTGTTGCGGCTGCGCGGATGGCAGCTGTAGAGAATAGGCATGTCGTATTTCTCTGCCAGTTTGTTGATGGCATTGAAAAGGCTGAGGAAGTTCTTTTCCGTGTCGATGTTTTCCTCACGGTGAGCACTTAACAGGATGTATTTGCCCTTCTCCAGCCCGAGACGTTTGTGGACATCACTTGCCTCGATTTCGGCAAGATTGTTATGAAGCACCTCGGCCATAGGGGAGCCTGTGACATAGGTGCGCTCCTTTGGCAAGCCGCAGTCGGCAAGGTATCGGCGTGCATGCTCGGAATATGCCAAGTTCACATCGGAGATGATATCTACGATGCGGCGGTTGGTTTCCTCCGGGAGACACTCGTCCTTGCAGCGGTTGCCGGCCTCCATGTGGAAAATCGGAATGTGAAGACGTTTCGCGCCAATGACTGAGAGACAACTGTTCGTGTCACCGAGAACCAGCACTGCGTCTGGCTTGGTCTGGGCGAAAAGCTTGTATGAACAGTTGATGATGTTGCCGCATGTCGCGCCGAGGTCGTCACCGACTGCATCCATATAGACTTCAGGTTCAGCGAGTTTGAGATCCCTGAAGAAGATGCCGTTCAGGTTGTAGTCATAGTTCTGGCCTGTATGGGCGAGGATGCCATCGAAATATTTGCGGCATTTGGTGATGACAGCTGCCAGACGGATAATCTCAGGACGAGTACCTACTACGATACAGAGCTTGAGTTTTCCGTTCTCCTTCCAATGAATATCTGAGTAATCGAATTTAGGTGTCTTTTCCATTTCTTTATTTCTCCACTTTATCGAAATATGTATCTGGTCTTTCAGGATTGAAGACTTCGTTGCAATACATTACGGTCACGAGGTCTTCGGTCTCGGAAAGATTGATGATGTTGTGAGTGTAGCCCGGGAGCATGATGACAGACTGGATCTTGTCACCGCTTACTTCGTAGTTCAGGACTTCATCCGTGCCTTCCTTGCGCATCTGAATGAGCCCGTGGCCGGAAACCACGATGAACTGCTCCCATTTCGAGTTGTGCCAATGCTCTCCTTTCGTGATGCCAGGCTTGGAAATGTTGATGCTTACCTGACCGCAATTCAGCGTGTGTACCAGTTCGGTAAACGACCCGCGCGGATCCACGTTCATCTTCAAATCGAAAATCGCCTTTTCTTTCGGGAGGTAGCTGAGGAATGTGGACATCAGGCGATAACGCAGACCGTCTTGCGGCATTTCGATTGCAGTCGAAGGTCCTTCCGCAGAATCCGGCACAGCACGCACTGCACGTGCACATTCATATATGGTATCAACGATTTCTCCAAGCGTAGTCTTGTGAGTGACAGGACAATAGCAATAACGTCCTTCTGCGGATGGCAGTACGTCAAGTCCCTCGAATTCGCAATGATGTTCCTGACCTTTGAGCGCGCAAATCATCTCCTCCACCAAATCATCGATATAAAGGATTTCCATCTGAACGCTCCTGTCATTGACCTGGATTGGGAGGTCATTGGCGATATTGTTGCAGAACGTGGCGATGGCCGAATTGTAGTTCGGGCGGCACCATTTTCCGTAAAGGTTCGGGAAACGGTAGACGAGCACTTTCGCACCGGTCTCCTTGCCGTATTCGAGGAAAAGGTCCTCGCCGGCTTTCTTGCTCCTGCCGTATTCGCTGTTGCCGAAACGTCCTGTCAATGAGGCTTGTTGCGAGCTGGAAAGCATCACAGGACAAGTGTTGTGGTGCTTTTTCAATGTGTCGAGCAATGTGGATGCGAAACCGAAATTGCCCTTCATGAACTCGTCATTGTCCTTCGGCCGGTTCACACCCGCGAGGTTGAAGACAAAATCGCATTCGCCACACCAGCTGTCCAGCTGTTCAGGAGTCGAATCAATGTCGTATTCAAATACTTCATCGACCTGGAGGTCTCCATAGCAGCGGGCCTTGCCTTCTTTTATGTTGTTCAGTTGGCAGCAAAGGTTCTTGCCTACGAATCCTTTGGCGCCGGTAACCAGAATCTTCATTATTTCGCGAGATTTTCAACTCCGTTCAATTCGTTCTGGATATATTCCAGAGCACCGATTTTGGCGATTGTTTCTTCCAAGTTCAGACGGTATGTGTTGTCGGAATTGAACTCCTCTATGGTAGCACGCTTTACATCACCCTTGGTGAAGTACTGGTCGTAGTTCAGGTCGCGGTTGTCTGCCGGAACACGGTAGAAGTTGCCCATATCCTCGGCTTTGGCGCATTCTTCCTTGGTAAGGAGTGTTTCGTACATCTTCTCGCCGTGACGGATACCTATGACCTTGATGTCCTCTTTCTTGCCACCGAAAAGGTCGCAGACAGCTTCTGCCTGTGTCTGGATGGTGCATGCCGGAGCTTTCTGAACGAGAATATCGCCATTGTGGCCATGCTCAAATGCGAAAAGTACCAGATCCACAGCCTCTTCGAGGGACATGATGAAACGTGTCATTTTAGGCTCCGTAAGAGTAATAGGGTTGCCGCTGCGAATCTGCTCTATCCATAGAGGAATCACGGAACCGCGTGAGCACATGACATTGCCATAACGTGTGCAGCAGATCTTGGTGTTGCGGGAGTTACGGCTCTTGGCTACGGCGATTTTCTCTTCGATGGCTTTGGTGATGCCCATTGCATTGATCGGATATGCTGCCTTGTCGGTAGAGAGACAGATGACCGCTCCGACATTGTTTTCGATAGCTGCCGTAAGAACATTGTCAGTGCCTATCACATTGGTCCTCACTGCTTCCATCGGGAAGAATTCGCAGCTAGGGACCTGCTTGAGGGCGGCTGCATGGAAGATGTAATCTGTGCCTGGCATCGCCGAGCGCACGCTTTCCAGACTTCTGACGTCGCCGATATAGAATTTTATCTTGTGTGCAACATCAGGGTATTTCGCCTGATACTCGTGGCGCATGTCGTCCTGTTTCTTCTCGTCGCGTGAGAAAATCCTGATCTCAGCAATGTCTGTTCTGAGAAAACGCTTCAATACTGCGTTTCCGAAACTACCGGTACCACCGGTAATCATAAGGGTTTTACCCGCAAAAATGCTCATGATATGTTAAATTTAATAATCGTCATTTAATGTTTTCAATCTACCCCCAAGCCACAAGCAGTCTCCACATATCTGTGGCCTGATAAAAAACACTGCATAAGAGCGAAAATATGTATAATTATGCTCTCAATGAGTGCAATATCATCAAGAAAGTCTACACTTCACACGTTACTCAATTATCTTCACGTGCTTCACCACCAAAAATCTGTGTCAGTTCAGAAATATCAGTATTGTACTGGTTGTCCAATAAATACTTCAAAGCCATCTTTAGCGCTCTGAATTCAGAGTTGCCGTTAATTGCTGCGAATAAGTTCTTGAAGCGCTCATCCGTGTTTGACGTGACAGACTTGGATATTTTGGTGAATTCCTTCAGCGTTGACGGAAGGTTGTATTTTTCCGTATCGACTCCTTGCTCTTTAGCGCTGTCCAATACAAATTTATCCACTGCAGGAGAAATCGTAATCAGATACTGATGACGGGATTTATGCTTCAATAATGTCAGGTGCTCAGTCTTGGCAATCTCGTCACAATCCTGTATGTAGCCGAGTTCCACCTTATCTTTATCGATAATTCCGATAGCGAACTTGTCTGCAAATGTATTGTTCAACTGGCCCACTACCTTTGAGCAGCAATGTTGATGATTTACTACTCCATCCAGAAGATATTCTATCAGGTTTGTATCAACATAGCACTCAGGCATTACGTTCAAAATCTTCCGCTTCATACATACATCTCGAAATTGAAGAACATATCTACACCATTATCGTAAGCTTCATGTATCTCCTCATCATTGAGCTGCTTTACGGAAAAATCTCTGCTGGCAGGCTTTTGTGGATGAGTGAACATTACTGACAATTCTTTCGGGGCAGCCTTGATCAGCTGATTCAGAACATACGGACTATGCGTCGTGATGAAAAGTATGTCTCCGTGCGTTTTAATCTGCTCCAGCATCCAATTCACGAATTGGCATTGAGTCGGAGGAAACAAATTATCCTCTGGCTCTTCAAGGAATATCTCGCTATGATCAACATTGATATACTCCTGACAAATCGACTTGAACTTCTTCGCCTGGTCTGGCTTGGAAAACGAATAATCTACACCATCAATGGTGACGACTTCTATCGTCTCGTCATGGTTGAAATCCTTTTCGTAGAGATTGGCGTAAATGGTCGACAATAGATTTTTGCGCTCTTCTTTCTGTTCATACGAGATCTTGCCTGCTTCTGCATTGTATTGGCCTGCAGTAAGATAATCGAAATGTACATACATAGGGAGGAGCGATTGGATACCGCTGGAACTCTCCTTCAGTTTCAGTGGAGTTCCGTTCTCCAGTCTTATGTTGTCCGTATGAGTCTGTGAGTCATAAGTATAAGACATGCCCAGATTCAAGAAATTCTCCTCGCTCTTTACAAACTTCCTGGCCCGGTCCCAATCTGACATGAAGTCAAGCATGTTGCCATCCAATGGAAGGAAACTCCACCCTGGAATTGAAGCCACCAAATTTCTGTCGGCGGGGACATAACTTACCTTTGGCCTCTTATAGTTCCAATGATCCTTTTTCCATTTCATCGTAAATTCCTTTTCTGAATGGCTGTATGAGAAGAAGACATGTTCGGTTTCATATTCGATGTAGGTATCCGGATGGACGTATCCTGCCATTTGATAATAGCTGGTCATGGTGTCAATGAAGGCCGAGCCGTTACCGAAACCGTTGACCTTTTGAGACAATTCAAGACGTTTTTCAACCCAGGTACAATAGCACGCCGTCTTAAGTACGCAGCTCTTGCCGGAACTCTGCATACCTATCAATACATTTACCTGTCCAAGTTGAAGGTCCGCATTACGAATCGGACCGAAATTCTTTATGACCAAGTGTCTCATATCGTTTGGCGTTAAATTATTCACATGTCTCAATCTATACCATCATTTCCAATCGAAATGATATTTCTTTTCTTTCGAGTCTTTTTGGGAAGATACCTGTTTAGAATTTGCAATGACAGAGGCCTTTGCTGCTTTCCTGACAGCTGCTGCAAATTCTCCTGTTACGATAACTCTGTGTTCATTGATTCCTAACATGTCATCAAATTGGTTAGTCGTTTTCATATCCTAGTAATTCATCCCGAAAGCCCAGAGAGGAATGACGTTGCCTTGGGCGAACTCGATGTCGTCTTCACATCATCCCTGAGCTGTCCAATCAACTGTGCCCTTTCCAGAAGGGCGAGGTAGTCTTGTGCACTATTTCTGCTGATGCCGATTTCCGATGCCAGACTGTCTGCATTCGGCTTGTATGGCGCGAGTGTGGAAATGACGGCGAGCATCTTCTTTTGTAAGTTCGGCACACGTCGTATCGTGAGTGTTATTCATGCTTTTTATTTGTATGTTATAAGTCTGTTGTTCTTCAGAACCCACCGTTGAGGAAAGCTCGTGTCTGAACATAGCTGGGCTCGTAGTATGCACTTGTGTTGTAGTTATCTATCTTTTTTCGGTTTCAGAACAGAGCCGGTCCAGATTTCTACCTGATTGTCACTATATATGGTCACTTTATACAAGTCTTGGTATCTCAGCGCATCATCTTGCGACCATGAGAATGCACTGAAAGGAGCCTTCTCTGAATGTTCTGGCATAGACACCACCCAGAAATAGCGGTATTCGTCCTGGCTGAACACGTTCTTAGTATCTTTTAGGTAGATGAACGTCGTTTCCAGCTGCGATATGGCGTCTTCGAAGTTTGAAGCGATGTTTCTGTCAGCGGATTTGCAATACTTCAGTTCGACCAGAGCCAGCCATCGCTTTCTTGCTGAACATTGAGCAGAAACAAGCATACACTCGCAGCTGGAGTGAATCTGCTTATTATCTCCTGTACGAAAGAACTGCTCGTTTTCTTCGAAATTGACAGAAACAACGGGGACATTGTTCGGATTGAGAAATGCCAGAGATTCTATGTCATCCGGCTTCTCATCGCTTATCTCGACACCTTTCATGCAGGTCGGATGGTCTTTTGAATACTGGGTATAGTCAGCTACATAGACATCACCTGTATGCTGTCTTGTTTTTGAGAAGAATTGTTCCATATCCGTCATCAGTCAATATAAGGCAGCATTGTATTGAATTCGTTCATGACATCTTTCATCACATCATTGAAGTAATTCTTTCGGACAAGGCCACGGCTGTCTTGTATGGTTTTGTTGTATTCGTTGTTCTCGTTTCGTATGCAGCCGTCGTGAATTGACCAGACGGAAACATCCTTTGGCGCCACTGCATATTTCGCGCATTCGAGAGATTTTGACAACTCTTTATCCATCGAATCTTCAACTATATGAGCAAGAATGCAGTTGTTCAGCGCATATAGGATGTATGGGCTGTGGGTTGTCAGGACCAGCCTATGATTCCGTCCATGGTTGATTTCAGAAAGTATTTGGTACAATAAATCCATCTGCGTGCGTGGGAACAGGTTCTGTTCAGGTTCTTCGATAATGAACTGGGTGTGAGAATAAACCCTGCCCTCCAGGAAGCCTCGCAGTCTTTCGATGATGGTGGCGTTAGATTTCTCTGAAATATCGGACAGATGAGCCAGAATGGTTCTGACTTTCTCGTTTTCGGCAGGAGAAAATGGCTTATTCTCTTCATAAATACCGGACGACAGCCATTTCAGCAAAACAACCAGAGGCACTATTGACTGGTAGCCGCTGGATGCGGCAACCAATGGAATAGTGTTGGAGGCTTTTTCCTGAAGGAGATAATCCGCGTCTGTACCTGGATTGTAGAAGTAGTCGAGCCCAAGAGACATGATAGGTATCGGTGTCTCTCTCGTGTAGTGACGTTTCGCCTCAAACCAATCATTTACAAAGCTTTGGAGATTGTCATCTTTGTCGGAATAGTTCCTCAATGACGGCACTGCAGAAACGAAATTCCGTTCAGCCGGGATGTAGGCGACTTTAGGATTTACGATCTTATTGTCTACATGGAATAGCATTGCTTTATTAGGCAGGCATTCTCCGCCGCCGAATACTTTGGAAAGAGGTGGCCGTTTCCAGTCTGTTTTCCAATTGTAGATAAAGGCGATATTGTCACCTTCATACAGGAGTTCTGATTCTTGTGAGAAATATCCTTCCATGTGGTGGAAGGATGTCAGACGTGCTATCAGCCCCTCCGAACATGCCTGTTCTGTCACAGAGTTGTCTTTCTCCAGCCAGGAACAGAAACTGATTATTTTGGCAATGGTGCTTTTGCCGCTGCCTTGTGGACCTATGAATACATTGATCTTGTTGAGGTCGAGGTCAATATCCTTTATAGGACCGATATTTCTGATGATTATCCTATTCATGTTGTGTCTGTGATTAGGTTTGATGGGTGTGCTGCAAAAATTATACTTGAAGCACGACCCAGTTAAAAAGGGTGCCTTGATGCCAATTCCAGTCGTTGATCTTCCGCCAGACCACCCGATGAGGTTTTTATTATTTCATTTGAGTATTTGCGTAACTCCAATATGATTCAAACCCGCAATTCCTCAAAAATCTGTCAAAACCCACCATTGAGGAAAGCTCGTGTCTGAACATAGCTGGGCTCGTAGTAGGCACTTGTGTTGTAGTCATCTATCTTGTCGCAGATAGGTGATGCGTAAACCGCTTTCATTGTCGCAGGAAGATTGTCCTCGGTATCTACGGATGAGATAAGCCTTGCATAGACTTTGCCCATCTGGGTAGGTGACGGGACTTTGTCTGTGAAGCGTGAGTCCACTTTGGTTATGTCGAAGTTCCCTGGTGCCATTCCGTATGTCGTAATCCATTCATCCTCGACCTGTTCCGGATTAAGACAATGGTTTGTTTCAGCTATGGACAGTTCATGCAGAAGGCCTTTGCTACCGAGTTTTGCTACGACGTATCGATTCCTCTGTTGGATTTTCCGTGCGACTCTCTCTATCATGTAGCAGACAAAATACAGATCATCGAAATCTATCTGCTCGTCTGGAAAGTATTTGTTGCTCATAATTGATAGTGTGATTTGAATTTCAATGTTTGCAGCGCCCTGTCCGTGCAAAAGAGTATTTGATTCGTCGGATGTTTGAATCTTGCTATGGTGTTAGTTCCATGATAAACGATAATCGGTGATTCTGGTGCCATATATTTTCTTGGATGGTAGTATTAAACCTAACATTTGCAAATATATGAAAAAACAATAAAGTATACTTAATGGTTTTTCTTATAATCACTCATTGAGTGCAGGCTTCGTAGTAAAAATGCACTCAATGAGTTTAAACTCCATCACCTCTTCACCCACCCCCGCAACCGCTCATACTGCAGCGGAGTGATGCCGAAGAGGCAGAGGAGGGACTTGAGGCGGTCGTGGGCCGGGGCCTCGGGGTCGGTCAGTACGGACCATTCGCAGCCTTGGTAGGTTTGGCGCCAGAGCTTGCGGTATTTCCTTTCGGACAGAAGCGGGGTCAGGGGGCGCTTGGCATTGAACTCCAGATACCTGAAACCTTTGTGGAGGCTGTCATTGACCGGCTTGCCGGAATAGAACCTCTTGACTATCTCGACATTGCGGCAGATCTGACGGAATCTGGAGAGGCAGCTCTCTTCGGTCTGGACCTTCGTCATGGACGTCGGATTCTGGTAGTAATGATAGCATACGTCGTGGTTGTATGATATCGACTTGCAATGATACAGAAGCTGGAGCGACAGGCACATGTCTTCACCCATTCCGTCGGTCGGGTAGATTATGTCGCTATGGCGGTATACATCACTCCTTATAAGCTTGTTGCACAATGACCACCACATCTTTCCGTGTATCATATCTGCCAGACACTCAGCGGTTTCCGTGCGGTTTCCGGTGAGGGCCTCCTTTATCGTCCTCTCTCCGTCGGTATATTTGCAGACGAACGCGACCATGTCCGAACCTTGGGCCGCGGCCTGGTCGTAGAGCGTCCCGTAAAGATTCGTGTCCACCCAATCATCACTGTCGCAATGCGCTATATATTCGCCGCTTGCGGCCTTCAGCCCTGTCTGACGCGCATGGACAAGCCCCTCATTCTTCTCATGACGGATTATCTTGACCTGTTCCTGCCTGGCCGGATACGAAGAAAGCACGCTGTTGAGGACGGAAATCGAACCGTCCGGGGTGCAATCGTCCACGAAGATGTATTCGATGTCTTCCAATGTCTGTTCGAACAAGCTTCTGACGCACCGTCCGATATATTTTTCGACTCCATATACCGGGACGATGACAGAAACCTTAGGCGTTTTCTTCATGCACATTTTATGCGGGTCAATGTTTTCTTGACGAAACAATATACGTTGTACAGAGGCGCACCGATGCATATTCCGGCCAGGGCGCTGCAGCGGGAGATGCTGACCATCAGCCTTGAAGGCCAAGGGCGCGACTCTGCATGATGAGGCTTCAATTCCGACAACAGCTTATAGGACGCGGAATACTTTCCCCTCGCTATCAGCTTCTCTATCAAATATATGACCGTTTCATCAATCGGGCGCGCGAACAACGGATGCTTCTTCTTGAAATCAATGCATCGCTGCGACGAATGTATGAGATCATTGCAACGCTCATTGTTCGTGGCACTGGACGGATTGTCGTAATAGTAGTAATACAGCACGTCGGGGAGTCTCATTATCCTTTCCGCATGCTCCATGCATGAAAAGACAAACAGCTGGTCTTCAGCCAGTTTTATGCTTTCGTCGAACCTGATATGGTTCCGGCGGATGATATCGGAGCTGAAGACGGTTCCCCAGACGCACTTGTGCAGGGCGGCATTGTTCACATAATCCCGGTTTGCGAAGATTTTCGGCTCGGAATTTTCTGCCGGGCCCAGGTCCGCCACATTCCTGGAAAACGAGAACTGCAGCATGTCCAGGCCTTCGCATCGTGACATGCAGATTTCCAGCGTGCGGACGTCTATCATGTCATCGCTGTCCACGAACGTCACATATTCTCCATGTACGTTCTCCAAGCCCAGGTTGCGCGCTGAACTGACGCCGCCGTTTTCCTTATGAAAAACCCGTATGCGCGCGTCCCTGCCGGCGTATTCATCGCAGATCCCGCCGCTTCCGTCAGGAGAACCGTCGTCGACCAGAAGAAGCTCCCAATCTGTATATGTCTGCAGGACAATGCTTTCGATACATCGTCTCAAATATTTTTCTGCCTTGTATACGGGAACTATGATACTTGCTTTCGGCATGTCAGTCATGCAGGTTTTCCAATAACAACTCTTTGCTTGCCCTTCGTTTCTCCTCCAATATGCTGTTCACTTCGTTCCAATCTATCGCCTTGTGGAAATCGAGATTGCCGAGCTCCGCTTCGTCTACCAGCCTGTCTTCCAGGTGGAACATTTTCAGTAGGGAAGTGAAACGGGCCATGCCCCGCTTTTCGTTTCCTATCACCCAGAAAGGCTTGTTGAAGATAATCGAGAACACCGCTCCGTGGAAACTGTCCACGATGGTCATTTCCGCGTCCATGAATGCCCGGAGCCATGCGGTGACCCTCGGAAATACGAAATCCTCGATTCTGTATTTAATGTCCTCTCGCGTATGATTTCCGATAAAGCGCTTCGGCATTACTTGAAATTCTTTCAATCCGGTTTCAGCGGCGACCTTCCCGACAAATGAGGTCTTCATGGCGTCGGGGTCCAGAATGTAGTGGAAAAGCGTACCTTCTGCACGTGGCTCATTTTCCGCTTCGCACAGATGTATATAGTCCTCTTTGGCTAGAAGCATTGTCGGGTCCAGCACATGTGTGGCGTCCGCTCCCAAATATCTCTTGCATAGCCCGGCTCCCGAATCCTCCCGTACCGTTATTAGGTCGAACTCCTTAGCCAGAGGTGCGCAGATGCCGGTCTGCTTCGGGGAAAACTCCCATTTGTCCGTTCCGAAAGACGCCGCATAAGCGATTCGTCTGACTTTCTTGTCCCGGGCGAAGTCAAGAAACATTGCGGGGAGATAATAGTTGTAACATGGTCTCCAGCATTGGTCGCTGCCGACCACATATGCCTCGTACCCGCCACGTTTTGCCTGCTTCGCAAACATGTCCCCGGAGGTCAATGCCTCCGTATGGCGTATATATTTGTTTACGAAATAACCGGTATTGCGTCTGATTGCCGAAATTTCGTCAGCGCTCGGCCTGTAAATCGGCTCCGGCCAGCGTCCCGGAAAAAGAGCATGACGGACGCGGATTTTTATCCGGTACAATGATTGCCTGAATCCTTCGGGCTCGTCCCAATCTATCGTCTCCACGTCAAATCCTGCTCTGATGAGTATCTGTTGGAGGGCATAATTCTGCAAAAGCCCGCCATAGTTGGTGCGGAGCGGTTGCGTCAGTATACCTATTTTCATCTTTCGTCCCGTCTTTACGGACAATCCGTACGAGTTCCAGCCTTCCGATTTGTCTCTGAAAGATATAGACTTGATGGTCGAATCAGATGTGGTCTTGCGGCGTTGAATCTTACGGAGCAGAATCCGGCAGATGTTTTTCAGCCTTTTTCTGAATGTCCATCTCGTGCATCTGTCGACCAATGTGTTCAGGTCGTCGGTCGAGTCCAACGAGTCGAAAAACATTTGTCTGTTTGCCGGTCTCGACGCGGAACGGTAGCAGGAAGGATTCAGAGGCTTAATCTGTTCGTATGCCGCTCCCTTGGAACTGAACTTGGCAAGGTCCAGCGCTGATGCTCCTTTGTCCGTGTTCACGAAAACCATGCTCGTCCCTTTGTCATCATCCATTTCAGGGGATATTGATGAAATTCCCCAAAAGTCCGCCAGCGTGATGTCGCTGTTGCTCCTTCCTCCCTTGGACCTGCATTCATAACAGGACGGACGCAGTATGATGTCGGCCAGGAAAGCCCTCATGTAGTGGCTTTTACGGAAAGGCACATATACGGAATCGTCTCCTTTTTTCCGGATGTCCGCCTTCAGCTGTTCCAGATATTTCCCCCAGACTTTCGGACTGGGAACTCCATGACAGACGAAATCCACGGTCAGGAGATTCGGATAGCTTTTCCTCAGATATTGATGCAGTCCGGCTATCTGGCATGGCGTACCTGTAAACATCACATGCCTTCCTTCTTCAAGGAACCTTTTGGCTGTTTTATAGGCATTGCCTATGGTCGCCTGGACATATTTCGAACCCATGAACGGCTTTATCCCGTCTAGGGTGTCGGCATAGTCGAACACGACTTGCCAGTTTTCGTCGAATCTTGCCCCGAAAACAATGCCGCCTTTATTGATGACGTTTTCTGCCAGTATGTGGAAAATGCCGCCGGAAGAACTTTGCTTCCTGATTTCTTCATCACGGTTTATTGCCGCCAGCACTTTCAGCGGGGCATGTTCTTCTCTTCGGTGCAATATATTGCATGCCTTCTCGCACAGGCCGCATTGGACGCAGTCCGACGTATTTACGTGCGGGTACAGGAAGCCCTCATTGTCTGCAGTCATTGAAATGCATGACTTCGGGCAAACTTGCGCGCATGCGCCGCAGCCGCAGCAATCTTCTGCTCTCTTGATGTCAATCATGCCCTGCCGAAGATTTTATGGACCATCGAAATGAACAGGTTCCGTTCTTCATCCGTCATGCTGAAACGGAAGAACAGCGGGATATAAACCAATGAGAATGCAGCTATCCCCAGTATCAGTTTTCCCCAGGAGTCCAATGCGAAGATGTGACGGATAACCATCATTGAGCTGAATATCAGGACAATGGGGATTATAGACATCTTGCTTATCTCCTTCCAGAATGTCTTTATGTCGAGGTCCTGCCTGCGCCGGTAATATACGTTCATTATCAGTATCTGTCCCACGACCAATGCGCCCGAAACGCCCATGGCACAGCCGATGCCGCCGAAAAATCTGGTCAGCACTATCTGCATCGCAAGGCTGACAAGGGCAATGATTATGTACAATACGGACCTGAATTCCATTTCGTTACGTGCCTGAAGAATCGTTATCCCCAGATTCTGGATGAGCGGCACCGTCAGCGGAATGAAAAACAGAAGTGATATTATATACGCGTCAGTGTAGCCTGCTCCGGCCCATAACTCGATGAATTGGCGTCCGAAGATGATGAATCCGGAGAGTATGTACGCCAGAACTATATATTGGATACGTCCTGTCCTTATGAACAGGTCTGATATTTCCTTGCGGCTTCTGTTCGTGGCTACCATGGCGGTGACTTTCGGAAGGAAAACCGAGGAAATCGCCGTGGAAAACTGCATGTACATTCCTTCCAGCTGGATCGCTATGGCGAAGACCGCCACGGCTGCCGTCCCGACCATCGCTCCGAGGACGAATTGTCCGGTGCTCCAATACACCCTGTCCATGATGGCGTTGAGAAATATCCAGAAAGAATAAATCGCGACTTCTTTGAGGAATCCCCAGTGAAAGTGCTTGAACCTGAAATATATATGTATATTTAGCTTTCTTCTGCAATATATGAAGTTGACTACAAGGGTCAGGACGTTGAATATCGTCTGGACCACTACCATCGCCACGGCCTTGTAGCCGAAGTGGAGCAGGCAGATCATTACTGCGGTATTGAGAATGATCCTGATGATATTCAGCGACTTCTGGAAGACGAAATCCTCGTATGCCTGGATAATCGAACCCCAGATGCTCATCGGAAAGGTAAATGCCAGGTTGGCTACCAGAAGGAGCATCATAATGCGGGCACGGCCGAGTTCGACGGCTGTCATCGTGTTCCCGAAGAGGGTGTCCACATTGAAATAAAGCCCCAGCCCTATCCCGAATGCGATGATTCCTATGACGAGGTACAGCAGGAAGAACATGCCGAACATCTCATATTGTTCTTCCGTCTTCTTTTCCGCCCTGAACTTCGCGGTGTATCTGACAATCGCATTGCCGAATCCGAGATCAAGTACGGTCAGGTACGCAATCACGGATGCAACCAGAGAGTACAAGCCGTATTCGCTCTGTCCCATCATCCTGAGCATGTACGGTGTGTACAACAGACCGACTATAGTGTTCAGGAAGATTACGACATAGTTCAGGACGACTCCTGCTTTCAGCTGATTAATTGGCATTTATGTCTTGTGATTTTATGGCTTATTTGAGATTATAATTAGGGATTGTCGTTTAATGTTTTCAACAAGAGCGAAGCAGCCGCCAAACGCGCCCTTTGTTCTATCTTGTCCGCCAGTCAAACTCTACCATTGGCCGGAGCCCTGCTTTTTTCTTGAGGCATTGTTCATCCTACCTTACCTCGATTTCCTGGTTCAACATATAATCGATACTGTCGGTGGTGTAGCAGTATGACTTCAATTCTGCATCGGCTGTATGCTGAAGTTTGAGGAATGCTACTTTGTCACCTTCATCATGAAGAGCGGCATCACGCAATCCCTTAATTGAATCCAAATCATGGGACGTCGCAAATAACTGGACGTTATTCTTTTTGGACGCCAACAAAATTGTTTGCCATAGAGCTTTCATTACGGAATAGTGGAAGCCATTGCTGATTTCGTCTATCAAGACGATTCCGTTACGGCATTCATAAATCGTCGTGAGGATAGAGAGAATCTTGCGGGCACCGTCTCCCATCACATTGATAGGTATGCGCTTGTTCAGGCCGACATCGACGAGCACTTCATTCTGTGACAGTACTATGTCTTTTATCATCGGCTCGATAATGCGCAACGCTTCGAGAATGAACTGTTCATCCTTGTTTTTAAGAATCTCTGTCAGACTTTCTATTGAAGTGTAAAAGTCATACTTTGGTGAAAGATATCGACAAGTTAGATTCTCTTTATAATCTGAATCATATTTGACACTTTGCTCGTAATCGTTGTTTTCTACGCCTTTATGAGAAAGGGTGATGGACGACTCGACTGGATGACCATTTATCTTGCATTTCAACACAAGACCATAACGGTTCTTGGTATCAGTTGAAGATATGTTATTCTCGTTTCCAAGCAAGTCTATACGGCTGGCAGCTGATTCGAACAGAGAAATCATAAGCTCCCGCACTTCATCGTTTGATGCCTTGATCTTGATTGGCCGCGAAGTGTCAAGTGTATAGAAATCCAATGCCAGGTCTGACGGCTCGAATCGAAGGTAGTTCCTCAGCAGATTGATGTTAATCGGCAGTTTCGGATTCGACAATCCTGATATCAGAAAGATGGCGTCAAGTAGAGAAGACTTGCCGCAATTGTTCTTTCCGAAGAATATATTAACTTCTTTCAGTCCGTCTATTTTCGCGTGACTTATGCCACGAAAGTGTTCAATTTCAATGGTTTTAAACATATCTTAGCCCACCTAAATCATCATTTCCAATCGAAATGATATTTCTTTTCTCCCGAATCTTTTTTGGGAGACGCCTGTTTAGAATTTGCAATGACAGCGCCCTTTGCTGCTTCCCTGACTGCTGCAGCAAATTCTCCTGTTATGATGACTCTATGTCCATTAATTCCTAACATCTCATTAACCTCCTTCCACTATATATGCGTCCGGGATGTTTTCTCTTTGAGCGAAGCAGAGAATAATCTCTTCATAAGATCTTCATATCTGCTAAGCTACAATTAAATGCACTGTTTGAAATCACAAATCAGTATAAACTGCCTACGCTACGCATTTTACGCAACTAATTATTGTCTCAAATTCTAAAGAAGCGTTTTTAAATCACCGACAAAACGAGTGAAGCCATAGTTGAATGCTGAGATTTTTTCAACCGTGTCTCTATTCTTGATGTTTTTCAGGATTTTCCGATAGGCTTTGACCGCATTGGGAGAGTTTTTCTTGTCGCCTGAAGGGATAACTGGGAGATTCTTTTTTGATAACTCTTGATTTAGAACGAATATGCAGTTGTGTGTGCGGCATCGTGAGTCTCCTGAAACGATTAGCGGTAAAAGCCAACACTCAATTTCATCGAAACAAACCGCAAATATGATGCGTCGGTAATTTGTTTGAAGAAATAATTCTGAACAGTCTTGACATAAACGCGACACAATTTCGTGATACAAAACTTCTTGCATCTTCTTTCTGTTATTCGAATCCAATGGAGATACTCCATATTGCTGACAAGCGTCAGAATCTATTTGAATCACCAGATAGTCATTCAGTTGGAGAACTTCAGAAAACTTTTTCTCATTACAATGAGCTAAAACACGCGACCAGCCTCCTCCGGATGCTTGTTTTCTCGTCCCATTTTCAACAATGGTTTCCGGCTCGACGGGATTGATAAAACAGTCATCTCCGAGGAAACGTGACAAAAGGACTTCCATCACATTGATCTCAGACACGCCCTCACATATGAGTCCGATTGTTTTCATTTCCTAGAAATTATTTGGCAAACCGCCGATGTATCCTTTCATCCATGCTTCAGACAGAGGCATCGTTACATCTTTATTATATGTCACCTTGTTGACAACGGTATGCCCGTCGATATTACGTCGAACCACCAATAGGGATTGACTCTCGTTATTTAAATCCAAGGCGTCAAGAACGTAAGGACTATGGGTCGTTATAATCACCTGTTTTTTATGAATCTTCGCCAATTCAATGAGCTTTGCAACGAGAATGCTGCACAACTTTGGATTAAGGGATGATTCGATGTTGTCGATGGCAAAAAAACTAGGAGTGTCGTCTGAAATTAACAATGTAAAATAAAATAGCAGGTACAGAAATGCCTCATTTGCGCTACGCTGGTCAAAATACTCTAAAGACTCGTCAAGGTATCTGTCATGGAGACGTACCGAATAATCCTGAGAAAGACTGTCTTGAGGAAAATCCAAATCGTCAAACCAATCTATCACTTCAAGATTCTGCTTAATTTCCGCCAAAACCGAATCGCCCCCCTCTCTCTTTGACAATTGTTTCAGGAATGGGAAAAGTCCCTGGCCATTTCGGCCAAGTTGGCCTGTGCTTGACGGTTCAAACGAACGAAGCGCACTTTCTTCCGGGGAGTATATCACAAAAGACTTGAGGCCATTTACTTGTTTATGCGAGATATGAAGTTTCGGTCCATTGATGGAGAATGAAACATTGGTATCTTTTGTTCTTGCTGATTTGATAATTCGCAGCAGCTCATCGGCAGTCTGCGGTTTCTCATTCTCCAAACTCTGTAAATATTGCAAAGTTTCTTCCTCAACAATATCAATCCATCTTGATGGTTTTACTTCTGTATTGTAATAAATTTTAAACTTTGACGCCTGTTTTTTATCAGTGTTCACTTTAAGCTCGATTAAAGCACCCTTATTGTCGGAAAAAGCTGACTTCATCCACTGAGGTGCTGTCACTCTTATGCCACGTAAAGCAAATAAATCTTCATCAAGCTTATTGGATGCGGAAAGGCCGGCAACGGCAATAGCCTCAAGAATATTGGACTTGCCACAACCATTGGCGCCAATCATTACATTAAACGGACAGAGCGCGATAGTCTGGTCAACAACAGACTTGTAATTCTTGATAGATATTTCTTTAATCATATGATATTCAACAATATCGCAAAGTTAACAAAAAACACTAATGTCTCACAGTGGAAACGCCCGATGTCGTCAGTGAATTGCCGTTGTCATCGAACCGCTCGAAGTTGAACGACTCCGATTGGTTCGATGTCGTTCATCTACTCCTTCTCCACATAGTAACCGCGATACCACTCGGCGAACTTCCTCAGACCCTCACGCAGGGGAGTGGAGGGCTTGAAACCGAAGTCCTGTTCCAGCGGCGTGGTGTCGGCGTAGGTGACAGGGACGTCGCCAGGCTGCATCGGAACCAGTTCCTTGTGCGCGTCGAAATCGTAATCGGATGGCAATACGCCGGCGCGGAGGAGTTCCTGCTGGAGGATATCGACGAATTCCAGAAGGTTCTCCGGATGGCTGTTACCTATATTATATACCTTGTACGGCGGAATCGGGAGACCGTCCTCGCCGTTCTGCTTCTCAGGGGCATGCTGCATGACACGGACCACGCCCTCGACGATGTCGTCCACGAAGGTGAAATCACGTTTGCAGTTGCCGTAGTTGAAGATTTTTATGGTGTCGCCGTGGACAAGCTTGTTCGTGAATCCGAAATATGCCATGTCGGGACGTCCGGCCGGACCGTAGACCGTGAAAAATCTCAGGCCTGTGGACGGAATGTTGTAGAGCTTCGAATAGGCATGAGCCATCAGCTCGTTGCTCTTTTTCGTCGCGGCATAGAGGCTTACCGGATTGTCCACCTTGTCGTCGGTCGAATACGGCACCTTCTTGTTCGAGCCGTAAACGCTTGATGATGAAGCATATACCAGATGCTCTACCTCGTAGTGGCGGCAAGCCTCCAGAATATTGTAGAAACCGATGAGGTTGCTCTTGATGTAGGCGTCCGGGTTCGTGATCGAATAACGCACACCGGCCTGCGCCGCGAGATTCACCACCACCGCAAAATGATGCTCCGCGAAAAGGTCATTGACAATGCCTTTGTCTGCAATGCTTGCTTTCACGAAGGTCCAGTCGCGGTTCAATGCCTCGATTTCCGCCAGTCGGCCATATTTGATGTTTACATCGTAATAGTCTGTGACAGAATCTATTCCGACGATTTTTATGTCGGGGAATTCATTGTAAAGTCTCTTGACCAGGTTGCTGCCTATGAATCCGGCTGCACCGGTCACCAGAACGGTTTTCCCGTCCAGAGGAACATTGTAGTTTACCATCCTGAAAGTCCTGAATTAATCCCTTCTGAATATATCCCTGGTGTAAACCTTATCTTTCACGTCATCGAGGCAGGTGTCGTAGCGGTTCGCGATGATGGCCTGTGACCTCGCCTTGAAAGCTTCCAGGTCATTGACCACTTCGCTGCCGAAGAACAGCGTGCCGTTTTCCAATGTCGGCTCGTAGATTATCACCTCGGCACCCTTCGCCTTGATACGCTTCATGATGCCCTGGATGGCAGACTGACGGAAATTGTCCGAATTGGATTTCATGGTCAGACGGAAGACGCCGATGACACATTTCTTCTCCTGATGGCTGTCCCACTGGCTGTTGCTGCTGTAGTAGCCTGCCTTGTCAAGTACCTGGTCAGCAATGAAATCCTTTCTGGTGCTGTTCGAATCCACGATGGCCTGGATAAGATTCTCAGGCACGTCATTGTAGTTCGCCAGAAGCTGTTTCGTGTCTTTCGGGAGACAATATCCGCCGTAACCGAATGACGGGTTGTTATAATGTGTGCCGATTCTCGGGTCCAGACCGACACCGTCTATAATGGACTTGGTGTCAAGACCTTTCATCTCGGCGTATGTGTCGAGTTCATTGAAATAACTTACGCGGAGCGCGAGGTAGGTGTTGGCGAAGAGCTTTACGGCCTCGGCTTCGGTCGTGCCCATGAACAGCACCGGCACGTCCTCCTTGATGGCGCCTTCGTGAATGAGGTCCGCGAAGGTGTGCGCTGCTTCCTTCAGGCTGTCGTCGCCGTAGCCGACAATGATTCTGCTAGGGTAGAGATTGTCGTACAATGCCTTGGATTCTCTCAGGAATTCCGGTGCGAAGATGATTTTCGGCATTACCGTCTTCATGGTGCCGTCGGCAAGACGCTCCCTATAGGAAAATTTTTCGCGGACGGATGCCGTATATCCCACAGGTACAGTCGATTTGATGACCATGACTGCTTCCGGGTTCACTTTCAGGACCAGTTCGATGACCTCTTCCACGTGTGAGGTGTCGAAGAAGTTCTTCTTGCTGTCGTAGTTCGTAGGGGCGGCGATTACCACGAAGTCTGCATCACTATATGCAGCCTCGCCGTCAAGTGTCGCCGTCAGGTCCAAGTTCTTTTCTGCCAGGTACTTCTCGATGTAGTCGTCCTGGATAGGGGAGACCTTGTTGTTGATTTTCTCTACTTTTTCGGGAATGACGTCTACTGCCGTTACCTTGTGATGCTGCGAAAGCAATGTTGCGATGGAAAGGCCAACATAGCCTGTTCCAGCTACTGCTATTTTCATATCTTTCATAATGACACTAATTATCTAGAACTTCGTATTTGCTCTGTCTGCTCTTGTATTCAGGGACAATGTCCTTCATCACGCGCACAATCGCCATGTCGTCGAACGACTTGGATACTTCCAGAAGGCGCTCCTCGTTGGCGCATGCTGTGGCGTAATCGTATTCGCGCACCTTTGCGACCATGATTTTCGGATTGGATGTCGGGATGGTGCCTTCCTTGTCGTTCAGCACCTCTTCGTACAGCTTTTCGCCGTCACGCAGCCCTGTGAACTTGATTTCCACGTCGGTCGCACCGGAAAGCGCAATCATTCGTTTCGCCAGGTCCACGATTTTCACAGGCTGACCCATGTCGAACACGAAAATCTCGCCGCCCTTGCCCATCGTGCCGGCCTCGAGTACCAGACGGCAAGCCTCAGGAATGAGCATGAAGAAACGGACAATGTCCGGGTGGGTGACTGTTACAGGTCCGCCCGCACGTATCTGCTGCTTGAAGATAGGAATGACGGAGCCGTTGGAACCCAATACGTTGCCGAAACGTGTGGTGACGAACTGGGTGACACCTGAAACCTTGCCTTCCATTATCGCCTGGTTCAGGCTCTGGCAATATATCTCGCAGATTCGCTTGCTGCAGCCCATGACATTGGTCGGATTCACAGCCTTGTCGGTCGAGATCATGACGAATTTCAATGTGCCGTATTTCACTGCCAGGTCGGCGATTACACGTGTGCCGTAGATGTTGTTCTGCACAGCGATCGCCGGGTCGTCCTCCATCATCGGGACATGCTTGTAGGCCGCTGCATGGAAAACGTACTCCGGCCTGTGAGCCTCGAAAATCTTCTCCATGTGCTCCTTGTTGGCAATGCTGGAAACGATGGTCTCGTTCTTGATGTTCGGGAACCGTCTGGCCATCATCATCCTGATGTCGTGCATCGGGGTCTCCGCCTGGTCGATCAGCGTCATCTCCGCCGGGCCGAACTGCGCTACCTGACGCACGATTTCGGAGCCGATGGAACCTGCCGCGCCGGTGATGAGGATACGCTTGCCGCGCAGCTGTTTCTCTATCTCAGCCATATTGACCTCAATCTTGTCGCGAGGCAGCAAGTCCTCGATGTCTACCGCATGCAACTGCTTGTGGGACAATGAAGATTCGTCGCCGTTCCATTCGGTGCCGTAGGTCATCATCATTATCTTGATGTCCGCGTCGATGAACTCGTCCACCATCGCGCTGTTCTGGCGGAACTTCTCGGTTTTCAGCGGCGAAACGAGCAATGCTTTCACGCCTCTCTTCTTCAATTCCTTGGCAATTCCCTTGTGGTTCAGGAACACCGGCTTGCCCATTATGAACGAGCCGCGCATCTCCTCTCCGTCGGAGATGAATGAGTCCAATGAATATTTCTTGTCCTTGAGCGCGACAATGCTCTTGGCAATGCTGATGCCCCCGGCTTTCGTGCCGTAGATGGCGGCCGGAGTCGCTCCGTCCAGGTGGAACGAGTCGAAAAGGCGTTTTACGACAATGCGTTCCGCCCAGAGGAGTACCGTGCTGCTTATGAATATGATCAATGAGCTCTTGAAACTCGGGAATACTATCGCCGTCTGTCCCCATGCTTCGTTGACTACCAGATGGAGGAAGTAACAGGTGAGCGTTCCGATAAACGCCGCCGTCGCGACTTTCTGCAAGTCGACGAAGGACGAATAGCGAACAATGCCGGAGTATGTATGCAAGGCTCTGAATGCGATGATGAACGGCACCATGCCGATGGCTATGCCGTAGGTTAATGGCCAGAAAAGTGAGGCCAGCATATCCCCGCCCCCGCTCAGGTAGCATCCGATGTAGCTGGATGCCGCTACGATTGTACAGTCGATTACCAGAATGCACCAGTAAGGGAGTGCTGCTTTGGAGAAATACCAGTTGGATATTCTTCGTATAATAGTCATAAATATGAGTGAATTATTGTTTAGTCTTTTGTAACAGGTTCCACGTCTTCGTTCCGTATGCCGCTGAATGCTACCGCAATGCCGCCGAAATCCATGACGAGCTGACGGTCGCGGTCAATGCGTACGATGTATCCTTCCTGCCCGGCGAACGGACCTGTGAGCACGCGTAGTAGTGTATGGCCTTCTGCGAATTTCATGAATGGCTTGCGCAGGAACCTGACGCGGTCAGGATGTACTGACGCGATTTTCATGAAGGGCTGCATCTGTGCATCTTTTATGATGGCAGGTCTGCCTGTGCTGCAGTCTTTTACCAGATGGTATGGCGGATAATACTCGTCCAGATATTTCTGGATTTCGTCCGGTTTTCCTTGCAGGAATACGAGTCCGCTCACCGTGGGTTTCAATTCCTTTTTAGGTGTGCCGTGGGACATTGTCTTCTGCCATGTCCTGTGGATGAAGCATTTGAACTTGGCGTCATTGATGACGCGGTTTTCAAATGCTGTGACGCGCATGTTGTGGATGCTGAGGTAGCTCCAGGTTCCGTCTTCCTTGCCTACGGCCGCGTGCCGGGCGACAACTGAAATATTACCTGGCATGACTTTTTCGTCTTGTCCGGTAATCTGCTGCCCTTCAGGAGCTTTGGTCGTTCCCTCGGCTATAGGGTTTGAATCAGAGCTATCCAGCGTCATCATCGTTTCCTATTTTATGTCCTCACACATTGCAACATCCAGTTGCAATTGCACATTCACTTCGGAATTATACTTATCCATCATGCGAGATTCAGTTTTATTCCACTAAAGTACAAAGGTATTCTAAAATGTCGGAATTAACAATGAATTTCACGTATTCTTATGTATTTTTATCGGGGGGGGGGTAGGCGATAATATACTGAAAATTAGGATGTTATAAGTGTAAACATCCTCATTCTGAAATATTCTTGTCGAAATCGACGTTATCCGATGAAATACCTCATCAGCGACGTCTGCGGTATCTGCTTGTCCGACACCGGAATGAAGTAATGCAGGAATTTCATGAGCCTGTGCGCCTCGCTGTACTCCGGACAATTCTTCGGCACCGTCGCCAGAATCCTCTCGGCATGGCTTCTCAACACCGCGAACTCCACCAGATATGCGGAATTGAACAATACGTCCGCATCCTCCTGGTACGGATAGATCCATTTCACCTCCGCGCGGCGGACATTGGGCCAGTTCGAGATGGTCTCCCGGGCCGAGAACGCACCTTTGTTGAAGTCGCGCACGATGCGGCGCAGCAGGCGGTTGTCGCTGGTCGGTATGCAGTTGTGGTCGTCCAGCGAGTAGCTGGTGATGGTATTGATGAAAATCTTGAACTTCTCAGAATCGGAAATATTGTCCAGCAGTTTCGGGTTCAATGCGTGCAGGCCTTCGATGAGCAGCACGGAGCCTTCTTCCAGTCTAAGGCTCTTGCCGTTATATTCACGTATGCCCGTAACGAAATTATATTCAGGTACTTCCACGGTCTCTCCGGAAATCAGTCTTAACACATCTTTCTGGAGCTGCGCGTGGTCCACTGTGTCGAAATTGTCGAAATCGTAGCTTCCGTCCGGCAGTTTCGGCGTATCCAGCCTGTTTACGAAATAGTCGTCCGTGGAGAACGAAATCGGGTGCAGTCCGCATGTCATCAGCTGGACGCTCAAACGCTTGCAGAACGTGCTTTTTCCGCTGCTGGTCGGTCCGGTGATAAGTACGATCCGAACCTTCTGTGGTGACCTGTACCTCTTGTTGATTTCCTCTGCTATCTGGACTATCTTCTTCTCCTGCAATGCTTCCGCTACCTGGATAAGGTCGGTGGCCTTGCCGTCCAGACACGCCTTGTTCACGTCGCCGACATTGTCCAGGCCCATGATGCTGTTCCATTTGATGGTTTCCGAGAACACTTCGAAGGTCTTCGGCTGCTCATAGAACGGAGCCAGCTGCTCCGGATGGTGTCTGTCCGGCACGCGGAGCAATGCCCCGTTACGGTACGGCGTCAAATCCCAGATTTTCAGGTAGCCGGAGCTAGGGACCAGCACATCATAATAATAGTCAGCTGTCCCTCCGAGCGTATAATAGCTGATGTAGACCTCGCCGCAAGTCTCCAGCAGCTTCACCTTGTCGAAATGTCCGAGCTTCCGGAACACGTCGATTGCTTCCGCGATCTGCACTTCGTGCCGGTGAAACTGGATATCCTCCTCGACAATCTCGCGCATCCGCGCCTTTATCAGGTCAATGTCCCTGGCAGACAATGGATTACCATCGCACTTGTCAATGCTGCAGAAGAATCCTTTCGAGATGGGGCGGCGCATTACGACCTTGCAGTCCGGGAAAATGTCCAATGCCGCCTTATATAACAGGAAGCAGAGTGACCGGCTGTAGACATTGCGCCCGCCGTAGGTGCGGTAATCCAGAAATTCGATGTCGCGGCTGTGGTAGGCCCTGAATTTCAGGCCCTGGGCGACATTGTTCACCCTTGCGGCAATGATTTCGTAAGGTTTCTCGAAGTCGAATTCATTGATCATGTCGAGAAGCATCGTGCCCTCCTGGAACTCCTTGTAAGTTCCTGTGTTCTTGCAGAATATCTTTACCATTGATTCCGTATGTGATAGTTTATGTCCCAAATCAGCGTCTGCTCATGATTGGAATTTGCACAAAAATAGATAACTTTACGAAAAATTAAAAATAATGAGCCAAATCCACGTAATAGACCATCCGATGATCCAGCATAAACTGACGATCATGAGGAAAAAGGAAACCGGTTCTAAAGATTTCCGCGAATTACTTAAAGAGATTTCACTTCTTATGGGCTACGAGGTTACCCGTGACCTGCCGTTGGATGACATTGAAATCGAAACCCCTATCTGCAAGACCATGGCCAAGAAAGTTTCCGGAAGGAAGCTGGCTATCGTGCCTATTCTCCGTGCCGGCATCGGTATGGTGGATGGTTTGCAGACACTCGTTCCGGTAGCGAAGGTCGGACATATCGGCCTTTATCGTAACGAGGAGACCCATGTACCTGTAGTGTATTACTGCAAGCTTCCGGAGGATATAAACCAGCGTCTCGTCATCGTGACCGACCCGATGCTCGCAACCGGCGGCAGCGCCTGCGATGCATTGTCAATGCTGAAGGAGCGTGGCTGCAACAATATCCGCCTCATGTGTCTCGTGTCAGCCCCTGAGGGAATCGCACGTGTGCAGAAGGAGCATCCTGACGTAGATATCTACGTGGCAGCCGTCGATGACCATCTGAACAAGGACGCCTACATCGTTCCTGGTCTGGGTGATGCCGGCGACCGTATCTTCGGTACCAAGTAATTTGTTTTAATCGCATAAAAAAACAGCGCTGTGATATTTCACAACGCTGTTTTTTTTAGGTGCTCTATTTTTAGCACTCAGTAGCTGACTCGAGTTTCTTCATGATAGAGAAGATGAAGAGGGCAGAGAGGATACAGAGAGTGATGAGCAGGCTCCATACACCCCACAGAGGAATCTTGTTCCAGAGAAGTCCAGGGATGGAAACGAGGTAGTTTCCGAGAGCAGTGGCAGCGAACCAGCAGCCCATCATTGCACCTTTATATTTAGGAGGAGCAACCTTGGAAACGAAGGAGATACCCATAGGAGAGAGCAGAAGCTCTGCGAATGTCAATACCAGGTAGGTGGAAATCAGCCAGTCCGGTGAGATGAGATCCGGGCTTACGGTTCCGCCGAGTTCCTTAGGAGATGCCAGGTTCATGGATGCGAATGTGAGGATACCGAAACCGATGGCTGCCACGAACATACCCAGACCGATCTTACGAGGTGCTGAAGGCTCCTTGCCTTTCTTCGCCAATGCGCCGAAGATGGCGAGCGATACAGGGGTCAATGCCACTACGAAGAACGGATTGAACTGCTGGAAGTCTGAAGGAAGGATGTTTACGATAGCCGGCATTCCTGCATAGATGGCGTATGCGCCGCCCCAAAGGAGGAGTGTGGCTCCGCCGCAGAGTGCCTTGCCGCTTGTCTTTTCAGACTGGAATGCGCCGAACAGCGTATAGATGGAAACGGCGATGAGGAACAGGCTCCAGATGTTGAATCCGATTCTGGTAGCTCCTGTTACGGTGCTGGCTGTGTAGTCTCTTGCGAACAATGTCATTGTCGCTCCGTTCTGATGGAATGCCATCCAGAAGAAGATGACCACTGCAAACACGAGCATGAGGGCTGTGATGCGGCTCTTGGTCTGCTCCGGAGTGAGTTCCGCTTCTGCCTTCTGTCCTGCTGAAGCCTGCTTTACATTGACATCAGCATCCTTGAACCATGAGCGGCAGCTGAAGTAGATAGCTACGGAAATCACGAGTGAAATGCAGGCGATTCCGAAGCCGTAATTGTATGCTGTAGAGAGCTTTTCGATATAGAACTGGCTGAATGTGCCGAGGTCCATTCCTGCGGAACCTGACATGGTGTCGGCGATAGCCTGGAGCTTTTCGGCATTGGCAAGATTGCCGTCCATGATCTGGTGGGCGAGTGCAGGGACATTGGCATCGTATACGAGGCCGGATTTGCCGAGGAAGAAATTGGTGACAGCCTTGGCCATTGAAGGAGCGAACATTGCACCGATATTGATGGCCATGTAGAACAAGCTGAATGCCGAGTCTCTCTTGGCTGCGTATTTCGGGTTGTCATAGAGGTTGCCGACCATTACCTGGAGGTTGCCCTTGAACAGGCCGGTTCCGATGGCGATGAGTGCGAGTGCGCCGAACATCAGGATTTTACCTGCGACGTCCGGTCCCGTAGGAACCGCGAGGCAGAGATAACCTACGAACATGACGGCGATACCGGTGGTAACGCATTTGCCGTAGCCTATCTTGTCGGCCAACATTCCTCCGAAAAGCGGCATGAAATAAACCGCAGCGAGGAAAATGGAATAAATCTGAGTGGAGACGGCTGCGCTGAATCCGAATTTCGCCTGGATGAACAGGAGGAAGATAGCGAGCATCGTGTAGTACCCGAAGCGCTCTCCGGTATTGGCGAGAGCGAGGGCGAACAATCCTTTCGGCTGGTCTTTGAACATTGTCTTCTAATATTTTTAAGGTTTAAATTTCCTTACTGTGTTGCTTTTCAGCTTATTTGATGGAAAAGGCCGTGGTAAACCGTTTCCATTATTGTGCAAACATACATAAATTTTCTTATATTTGCCATGCTGTGGGCGTCAGAAGTTGAAAAAGTGAAACAGGATTTATGAGCGCAGGAGTGAAAATAACGGAAATGCTGATGCGGCTGCTTGCGTTGCAGCCCCTGAAAATGCATTATTTCTGGGGGAGGTGCCTTTCATGGTTCATCTCCGGGCCGATGCATTACAGGCGTGATGTGGTGATGATAAATCTGGCGCGGTCGTTTCCGGAGAAAAAATACAATGAACTCCTTAAGATTGCCGATGATTTCTACAAGCATTTCGGGGACCTGTTCGCCGAGACTTTCTGGTTCGCCGGATCGCATGACACGAAGAGACTCAGGGACTCGCATATCTGCGAAATGGAACATGCCGATGTGCTGAACCGGCTGTACAATGATTGTCCCGGAGTCATTGTCCTGAATTCCCATCTCGGAAACTGGGAACTTACCGGCGGCATCCTGAATTACGTCTATGCCCCTGACAAGGTGGATTTCGGCGAGAAGAACACGACGGTCGTCTACAAGGAACTTTCCAACAGTTTCTGGGACAAGGTGTTCGGTGACAACCGCTGTGCGCCGATCGCGAAGGAGAACAAGGAGACTTGCTATGTGGAGTCGCGCAAGATCCTGCGCTTCGTCATTGCCCACCGTAATGAAAAGTGGCTGTATGTTTTCCCGACGGACCAATGCCCTTACAAGTATGCTTCGGCACACACCGTGGACAATTTCATGCATCAGCCGACATTGACCATGACGGGAGGCGCGGCGTTGGCGCACAAGTTCGGTTTCGCGGTGGTCTACATGGCGTTCAAGAAGAAAGAGGGCTTCGGCTACAAGATGTCGTTCAGGGAAATTTGCCCGGATGCATCGAAATTCACGCCTGAAGATATCATGAACAAGTTTTACTCCTATTTGGAGGAAGATATAAATGCACAGCCGGAGAATTATCTTTGGACTCATAAAAGATGGAAAAAATAAGTATGAAAATGAATAAGTTGATTTTGGCAGGGGCCGGAATGATTTTGGCTGCTGCAATGTCTGCACAGGACCCGGAGGGCAGCCTCGTTTATTCGTTGCCTTCTACGACCGTCAGGCTTCAGGTGAAGGCTCAGAAGGAGAATTTCTATGCCGGTCCGTATGCGAAATATGCCCAGAAATATCTGGGAATCGATGCTCGTCAGAAGGATGCCGTGACCTGTACCGTGACGTCCGTGACCATGGAGTCATACACTGAGGCTGACCAGGCTGTACGCTATACGATTGCCCCGGGCGCCCAGATGCCGGCCTTCCTCACATTGATCTCGCAGGGTCTGGTGTCGGTGGCTTCAGGTGCTGCGGAGTCGACGGAATGGCGCTTTCCGGCTGCCGGCAAGGCTGATTTCTCGGACAAGGGCCTGACTTCGAACCTCACTTCCGAATCCACTACGCTTTATCGCAATGTGAAGAACGAGTCGGCGTACAACAAGGTGGCAGTCCAGCAGGAGATGGTGGTTCAGAAGTCATTGGAATCCAGAGCGAAAGAGGCTGCGGAGATGATTTTCAACCTAAGGAAGAAGAGGGTGCAGATCGTGACAGGCGACACTGACGCGACTTTCAGCGGTGAGGCCATGCAGGCTGCGGTGAGCGAGATTTCGCGTCTCGAAAATGAATATATGTCAATGTTCATCGGCTACAGCGAGTACTCGGAACAGCAGATGAATTATGAGATAGTTCCTTCGAAAGATAATGAGTCCCAGCTGTATGTTGCGTTCCGTCTTTCTGATTCCAAGGGTCTGGTGCCGGCGGATGACTTGTCCGGAAAGCCGTATCTGATGGAGCTAGTGCCGCAGGATGTCAAGATTCCGGATGAGAAGGGTGCACGTGTCAAGGGCATCGTAGCGCATTACCGCATACCGGCAGTGTGCACAGTGAAGCTCAGTGACGGTGTCAATGTCTTGCTGCAGAGCAGGATACCGGTTTATCAGCTCGGTGTCGAAAGCACATTCCCTATAGTAGTGAAATAACCATATAATTAATTATAGAATTATGACAATTAAAGATTTAGAGCCGAAAAGCGTATGGACCAACTTCTACGATTTTTCGCAGGTTCCACGTCCGTCCAAGCATGAGGAAAAAGCACAGGAGTTTCTTCTTGAATGGGGTAAGAAGCACAATGTCGCTGTCGAGAGAGATGAAACGGGAAATATAATTTTCAGAAAGCCGGCTACTCCGGGATATGAGAACAGAAGGGGTGTCATCCTTCAGGCGCACATGGATATGGTGCCTCAGAAGACTGCCGAAACGGTGCATGATTTCTTGAAGGACCCTATCCAGACACAGATTGACGGTGAGTGGGTTACCGCGAAGGGTACCACGCTTGGAGCCGATGACGGCATCGGTGTCTGCATCGCATTGGCAGTGCTTGAAGATGATACATTGAAACATGGTCCGGTGGAGGTTCTCATCACTTATGATGAGGAGACCGGTATGACCGGAGCCGAGAATCTCAAGCCTGGAAAGTTCGAAGGTGACGTTCTGCTGAACTTGGATTCCGAGGCTGAGGGAGAGCTTTATATCGGCTGCGCCGGCGGTGTCGACGGTAAGGCGGATTTCTCATACAAGACTGTAGAGGCAGGCAGCGGATATGTCGGCTACAAGCTTACTGTCAAGGGACTTGCAGGAGGACATTCCGGTCAGGATATCGTCCTTTACAGGGCCAATGCCAATAAGATCGCTGTCAGGATTCTCTTGCCTCTTCTCGAAAAGTACGGCGTGAAAGTGGCTGACTTCACAGGAGGCAGTCTCCGCAATGCGATTCCGTTCGAGGCAGAGGTGTCAATGCTGGTTCCTACTGAAAATGAGGAGGTTGTAAAGGCGGAAGTGGAGCGTGTATTCGCATTGGCGAAGGCAGAGTTCGCTGATACTGATCCTGCTGCCAAGTGCATTTTCGAAAAACAGGCTGAGCCTTATACCTCTTATATAGAGGATGATGTCATGCTGAGGTCTGTCAAGGCTATTTATGCTTGCCCTAGCAGCGTGGAGAGAATGAGCCCTACGATGCACGGCCTGGTGGAGACATCAGTGAATATGGCTGTTGTACGTACAAAGGACGGTCATCTTACAGTATGGTCTCTGATCCGCAGCTCCGTTAATTCCGCCAAGGAAGAACTTGCGCAGAAGATGCGTTGCCTGTTCGAAATCGCAGGTGCCAAGTTTGAGACCTTCGGCGCATATCCGGGATGGACTCCTGTCCCGACGGCTCCTATCATCGGTACGTTGAAGGACGTTTACCACAAGTTGTTCGGCAAGGATATGAAGGTCATGGCGATACATGCCGGCCTGGAGTGCGCTCTTCTGGGTGCCAAGTATCCGAACTGGGACATGGTGTCACTCGGACCAACACTTCTCCATCCTCATTCACCGGACGAGAGAGTGAAGATCGATACCGTGGACAAGTGCTGGAAGTTCCTCGTGGCTGCCCTCGAAGCGATGCCTGAGAAGAAGTAGAATTCAAGACATTGATATTGATAGCCTTGCCGCTCCTTAACGTGCGGCAGGCTTTTTTCGGTAAATGCTCGCGTAACTTTTACACGTAAACTCGCGTAACTTTTATGACCATATTAGCTGAAAGTGGTGCGACCAAGACGGATTGGCGCTCGATTGCTTCTGACGGGACAGTTTATTCGATGCGTTCCACGGGAATGAACGTGGCGACGGCGGATGTCTCTTTCGTCGAAAAGACTCTGCGTGAGGCGATTCCCAAACTGAACCCGTCAGGAGAAACTGTAGAACGGATTCATTTTTATGCTGCCGGGATGATTCCGACCCCTGGCAATCCCGTTCCGGAAGGTGCGGTCCGTCTGCATGGTGAATTCATGAAGGCGTTTCCTGAAGCGGAAGTGGCATATGCTTCCGATTTGTTGGCGGCAGCACGTGCCCTTTTCGGCAGGAATCCCGGAATAGCCGTGATATTGGGAACCGGTTCCAACAGCTGCGAATATGACGGAAAGCAGATTGTAAAGAACGTCCGTTCAGGCGGTTTTATCCTCGGCGACGAGGGCGGCGGAGCCAGTCTGGGCAGGCAGTTCGTTTCAGATTTCCTGAAAGGTATCGTGCCGGAACCTGTGGCCTCGGAGTTTGCCGCGAAGTATGATATGGAATATTTCCACGTGGTGAAGAATGTGTACAGAGGTCCTTCGCCGGCAAGCTATCTCGGTTCTTTCGCGCCATTCATCATGGAGCATTACGACAGTTGCCTGTATGTCAAGTGTCTGGTGGACAATAATTTCCGGGCATTGTTCGAAAGGTGTCTGCTGCAGTACGACATTGAAGGCAAGCCTGTCGGCGTGGTCGGCGGCTTCGGCTTTGCGCACAAGGAGATTCTGTTGAGAGTCGCACAGGAATACGGGGTGGTGATTTCCGATATTGTCTCTTCACCGATCGAGGGGCTCGTAAAATATTACATTGACGAAAATGAGAACTGAAAAATATCCGTCGGAATTGCTGGAGAACGCTGTGGATGCGATAAGTTCGCTTCCCGGAGTGGGGGAGAAGAGCGCGCTGAGGCTGGCTCTCCATCTGCTGAGGCAGCCTGTGGACAATGTCCGGCATTTTACGGAGTCCATCCGCCTGCTTCGTGAGAATGTGAAGTATTGCCGCAAGTGCATGATGATTTCCGATGAGGAGGAGTGCTCGATTTGCCGCGACACGAGCCGTGACCATGACACGATTTGCGTGGTGGAGAATGTCCGGGATGTGATGAGCATCGAGGCTACAGGCCAGTATCATGGTGTGTATCATGTACTTGGCGGAAAAATATCGCCTATTGACGGCATCGGTCCGTCGGACCTGAAGATAGCGGAACTGAAAGCGCGTGTCCAGGCAGCCGCAGAAGGTGCGCAGTCACCTGATACTGTCGAAGTTATCTTGGCATTGAGCGGCGACGTGGAAGGCGAGACTACGTCATTCTACATTTACCGTCAGATCGCCCCTTACGGCGTGAAAGTTTCCTCCCTTGCCAGGGGTCTCGGCTTCGGAGATGACCTGGAATATGCTGACCAGCTGACACTTGGCCGATCCATCGTAAACCGGCAGGTGTTCCGGCCTTAGCTATATTTCCTAGGATACCTCAGCAGAATTGCCAGCACGGCGAAAGCTCCCATCGTATACGGGTAGAAGAGATATTTGATGATGGACAGGGATGAGATTCCGGCGAGTCCGGAAGCCATAAGCATCTGTGCGCCATATGGCAACAATCCCTGGATCATGCATGAGAACGTGTCCAGGATGCTTGCAGTCTTGCGCGGGTCCAGGCCGAAACGCGTGGTGATGTCTTTCGCGATCCGTCCCGTGGTGAGAATGGCGATGGTATTGTTCGCGGTACAGACATTGGCCATGCTGACGAGCGCCGCGATACTGAATTCCGCGCCGCGTTTCCCCCTGATGCCCTTCGTCAGAATCCGCACCAGATAATCGATGCCGCCGTTCTCGCGGATGACCTCCAGCATGCCTCCGGACAGCATCGTCACGATAATAAGGTCGCCCATTCCGGCGATGCCGGTTCCGATGCTGCCCAGCCATGTCGTCCATGTCAATGTTCCTTGGCAGAAGCCGATTATTGCGTTCACGCCAATGCCTATGGCCAATACCTCGATGACATTGACCCCGGACATTGCGAGTCCGATGACGAGGACGTATGGTATCAGGCGTGTCCAGTTGACCGGATCCGCCGGTGCGCTGAAGCTCGCGCCTTGACCTATTATTATATACATGACGGCTACGGCCAATGCTGCCGGAGCTACGATTTTCAGATTGACCTTGAACTTGTCGGACATCAGGCAGCCTTGCGTCTTGGTGGCGGCGATCGTGGTGTCGGAGATGAACGAGAGATTGTCCCCGAAGAATGCTCCTCCGGCGACGATGGCAGTGACGAAACCTGTGTCAAACCCTGATTCTGAGGCGATTCCGGCTGCTACCGGGACGAGTGCGACGATGGTGCCGACGCTTGTTCCGATGGCCATGGATATGAAGCAGGATGCCAGGAAGAGGCCGACGAACAGCATTGACGGCGGCAGGATGTGCAATGTGGCCGCTACGGTGGCGTCGATGGCGCCTATCTGTCTGGCCGTCTCGGCGAATGCGCCCGCGAGGATGAAAATCCAGAGCATCAGCAGCACGTTCTTATGTCCCGCGCCACGGGAAAATACCGCGATCTTGTCTTCGATAGGGGCTTTTTTGCTTATAAGGAGTGCGTATGCGGATGCTATCAGGAATGCTGCCGCGATGGGAATCTTGTAGAAGTCCTTCGCTATGAGGGATGATATAAGGTATATGCCTAAAAAAACTGCGAGCGGGCTCAATGCGAGCAGTCCGCTGTTTCTGATTTTGTCTTTCATGTTGCAAATATACGCTCTTTTTCTTCCTTCTTTCAGGAAAAATTGATAATTTTGCAGTTCGCGTTATGGAATGCGAACTGGCAGAAAGTTAACCACCTGATTTTGTGCTTTCTTTGGATATCATGTTTCCAGGGAGGTGCTGAGGTCCGGATAAAACCAGAAAAGGTATGGTCACAATCTTTTACAGATCTAGCGGAGCAATCCTGATGTCCCAGTCTATGGCTGATCTTGATACCTTCAAGATGGATGACGTTATTTGGATTGATCTCTTTTCCCCTTCCGGAGATGAAAAGAGAGCCACGGAGAAATTCTTGAACACAGAGATCCAGAGCCGTGCGCGAGCGGAAGAGATCGAGAGTTCTTCACGTTTTTCCGAGACGGAGACTGCCATTTTCGCCAATACGAACTTCCTTATCCCAGGACCTGAAGAGTATTCCATGGAGCCGGTGTCTTTCACGCTGGTGGAGAACGTGTTGACTACTCTGCGTGACGTGCCTCTGCGAAGTTTTACCGAACTCCAGCGCAAGATGCAGGCGCTTCCGCGACTTTTTCCCAATGGTTACTGGGTTTTCGTGAGTATCATGGACCAGCGTGTCGACCTTGATGCCGACATGATAGAGCTCATGTCCAAGGAAATCGCCCTGTACAGCAGGCGCGTGAACCAGCAAGAGGATATCAATGAGGCTTTCCTCTTGGATATCAATCAGTTGCAGGACAATACGATGACTGTTCGCGAGAATATCGTCGACAAGCAGCGTCTCATTTCCAATATGATGAAGAGTGACAAGTACCCTGTCGAGCTGGAGCCTCGTTTCAATGTCCTCCTCCAGGATATTTCTTCTCTTATCAACCATTCCAATTTCAGTTTCGAGAGGCTGGAGTATCTCCAGGATACCGTCGTCGGTCTTATCAACTTGGACCAGAACCGCATCATGAAGATTTTCACGCTCATCTCCCTGCTTCTCATGCCGCCGACCCTCGTGGCCAGTTTCTACGGCATGAACGTGGCGTTGCCGCTCTCAGACAAGCCGTGGTCCTGGCTCCTCATCCTCGGCTTCATGCTGCTCTCCCTCGCAGTCATTCTCTACCTCTTCCAGAGGCGGAAAATGCTGTAGTGCCGGGGACTCTCTCGTGCGAGAAATGGCCCGTTTTACTCACGAAATGACATTTTTTCACCACGACGTGCGTGAAAAACGTTTTAATGCTCACAAGGAGTCACATAACAAGGAAATGATCATCAGTAAAGACCATGTGGCAGAGAAGCCCCAGCGGGGGTGGGACCTCTGGAGGCATGGTCGCCCATGACCTTGTGAATGGGTGTCAGG
>ENA-ORMS01000260-ORMS01000260.1-human-gut-metagenome-genome-assembly--contig:-NODE-260-length-56854-cov-19.299407_pt1 | contig 56854 bp, 39 predicted proteins | sample MGYA00242104_ERZ508997 | MGnify/ENA primary metagenome ERZ508997 (study PRJEB26280, sample SAMEA2338704) | human gut metagenome | biome: human gut; feature: human-associated habitat; material: faeces...
ATGGCAAGCTGCAGCGAAACCATCTTCGGATTGGTTACGTTGGCAATCCATGCGCAGTCTTCATCATGATGCATCTCCGAGCGATGGGATTTCTCCCGGTGCTCCGACTTGGTTTCCTGATAATCTCTGTTGTTGAGCATCTCGAGCACCAGGGCAGGGGAGACATTCTCCAGCTGCATCTGGTTGCCGGCACAGATCATCTTTACGTTCTCCAGGGTCTTCTTATGCTTCTTCTTGTGTTTCTTGCCGGTGATTTCCGTCACCTTGTAGTTTTCGGCAATGCAGATGTCGAAGCTATCTGCCACCGCCTTGTTGTAGGCAGCCTCGTGCTTGCCGTCCACCTGCCAGAGGGTGTTGGCTCTCAGTCGCAGCATCAGGCGCGCCAGCTGACTGTAGTTCTTCTGATTCATCCACTTGCTTCCGTTCAGGGCAAGACCTCTGAATTCGATTCTCGGGATTTCTATCTTCTCCGTTCCCACCTGGGTAGAGAGATTCTGACGTGTCTGCGGCTTCAGGTCGTTCCATCCTGCCATAGGCGAAACGCCAGCCATGCGCGAGAGTTCCATGATGGCGTAGGCTGTGCCTCGGGCGTCGCTTCCTATCACGATGATCTTACCCTTTCGGGTTCCGATGTAGAAAGCATCCTTGGCTGTGATGAACTTGTGGAGAGGAGCGCCGAGCTTTTCTACGGCAGAAAACTCCTTGTTGGTGAGCAGGTTGAGCTGGTAAATCTGGATGTTGGCACTGGCTTTCTCCTTCGCCTCGTTGCCGGTTACAGCCTTCATGTCGTTGGAAAACATTCTGAGGGCAATCTTCACTACAGGCGAAGTGGTGGCGTTGATAGAGTAGCTTACCTTGCCCGAAGCATCCGCCCAGTTGATGCTGGTAGCTGCAGTCACATTCTCTTTCTTTTTACTCTTGCTGAAGGTTTCAGCGCCTGCCTGCTGCACGGAAAGACAAGCCAGGGAAAGGGCGAAACCTACTATGATTTTCTTATAATTCATTTTTATTCAGTTTTGTCGTTTTGAAGGTGGAGGGGGAATCCGAAGTTCCTGATGTCGCTTCATCATCTTCTCCAATCTGCAAAGATACATAAAAGTGTTTAATAACTGAAATTATTTAGTTTTTATTTGCTTATTACATTATTTATTGTTACTTTTGCACCAAATAAATAAAAAGAAATGATGACATTATATCCAAAATTGATTGAAGAGGCGCTTGCTACGGTGATTTATCCAGGTACCAAGAAGAACCTCATAGAGAGCGAGATGCTGGCAGATACGCCTAGCATCAATGGTATGAAGGTGAAGGTGGTTCTTCTCTTTCCTCGTGATACGGATCCTTTCCTCAAGAGTACGGTAAAGGCGGCTGAGGCTGCCATCCATTATCATATTTCGAAAGATGTAGAGGTGGAAATCGTTACTGAGTTCAAGTCGGCTCCTCGTCCTGAGGTGGGAAAGATGCTGCCACAGGTGAAGAACGTCATCGCAGTAAGCTCTGGCAAGGGTGGAGTAGGCAAGAGCACCGTTTCTGCCAATCTCGCCATTGCCCTGGCTAAGTTGGGCTACAAGGTGGGCTTGCTCGATACGGATATCTTCGGTCCTTCCATGCCTAAGATGTTCGGTGTGGAGGAGGAGCGTCCTTATTCTGTTCACAAGGACGGCAGAGACCTCATCGAACCTGTCGAGAAATATGGCGTGAAGCTCCTGAGTATCGGTTTCTTCGTAAGTCCTACTACGGCTACTTTGTGGCGCGGCGGAATGGCTTGTTCTGCCCTGAAGCAGCTGATTGCTGATGCTGACTGGGGTGAGTTGGATTACTTTATCCTCGATACGCCTCCTGGCACAAGCGATATTCATCTTACGCTGCTCCAGACGCTTTCCATTACGGGTGCAGTTATCGTAAGTACGCCTCAGCAGGTGGCGCTTGCCGATGCGAGAAAGGGTATTGACATGTATCAGAATGATAAGGTGAATGTGCCTATCCTCGGACTTATCGAGAATATGGCTTACTTTACGCCTGCCGAGCTGCCTGAGAACAAATATTATATCTTTGGTAAGGAGGGGTGCAAGAACCTCGCCAAGGAAATGAATGTGCCTCTGCTCGCCCAGATTCCTATCGTTCAGAGCATCTGCGAGGGTGGTGATGATGGTGCGCCTGCTGCTACCAAGGTTGATTCCATTACCGGTCAGGCTTTCCTCAGCCTTGCCCAAAGCGTAGTAACGGTGGTGAACCGCAGAAATGCCGAGAAGGCTCCAACCAAGATTGTTAGTACTCATAAGTAAATGACCTATTTGGAAAGGTCATATAAAATAAAAAGCTAGGATTGCCCTCAAGCAGTCCTAGCTTTTTTTATCAGAGGAGTTAACAGGTTAACAGTTAACAGCCCATTTTTTATAGTTTATAGTTGAAAGTTTATAATTTATAGGGCTTAACCGTTAGCAAGATTGCTATAAACTTTTAACTCTAAACTCTTAACTATCAACTATTTCTTCCGCCTCATCCTCTTCTTCTGCTACTTCGGCAGTAAGGTTTGCCTTGAGTCTTGCCGATCTCAGTTGCTGCCTGAAAACCAGGCAGGTAGCGAGGAAATAGACACCGGTCTGAATCCAGAGTGCTCTGAATTCCGGCAGAATATCTGAAAGAGAAGCACCCATACTGCTGATTCTGAGGAACCCGCGGATGCCGAAAGTGGATGGGAATACCCACGAAAATCCTTGCCAAAAGCCCGGAATATTGCTCAATGGCCATGAAACTCCCGTCATAAAAAGCAACGGAACGGAGGTAAATACCACCAGAAGCATCACATTTTCACGATATCTTACCAGACACGACAGCATCAGACCGAAGAAAACGCACGAAAGAATGTAAGGAAGGAGGAAACCGAGAATGGTGGTCCACGTTACCATACTTACAAAACTGAACAGCTTAGGAACTACCAGCGTAAGATACATTCCCATCACGGCATAAACCATGAAATAAACCAATGCCTTGCCGAAAACAATGCGGAAAATACCGCCATAATGCTCGCTTACCGGTATGAGTTCGCGGTTTCTGTTGAGTTCTCTTGATGTTCCCGCTGACATTCCTATGCCCAGCAGCATCGTCTGCTGCAGGATAAGAACCAGCACAGCTGGCAGAATGGCATTTCCGTAACCTCCTGTCGTGTTGAATATCGGAACCTCATCAAAGGCGAGCGGCTCGGTGGTAATTTCGTCGTCTCTATCCGTAAATCCTCCAGCCTGTGTTATCTGAATGCCCGAGTTGATGTGGCTGGCTACGGCCTGCGAGGTCTGATAGATCGCCTTATAGGTCAGCATCAGACTCATATCGCAGTAAACTCCCACATGCGCCTGTTCGCCCCGGTTCAGCTTCGTATCGAAGTCGGCAGGGAAGTAAAGGATTCCGTGAACAGCCTGCCTGCGCACCAGTTCCTTCGCCTCGTCCAGACTGTTGCAGTAATAGGTAGCCTTGGCATCTGGCGAAGCATCATAATCGCGGATAAACTCGCGAGAACTGTGACTGTGGCTCAGGTCCACAATCGCCGTATCCACTTCTCTCACCACCTCGTTGTTGTAGATCCAAGAGTAGAGCAGCGGATAACCCAGCGGCACCAGAATGCAGAAGATGAGCACACCCTCATCGCGGAAAACATTGCGCATTTCCGTCTTCCAGATGTAGCACATATCCCAGATGCCATTGATAATCTTATATAATAAACTACTTTTCTTCATTACGGTAAGTATTTATATACCAGCATTGCCTTCTTGATGTTCCAGATAGTGAGCATCGGCAGGGCACAGAACAGCACCATTGCGCCCCAGTGGAGCACAGCATCGCCCATAGGGAAACCATTGAAGATGTTTATCTGGTAAATCATGTAATAGTGGCGCATCGGGAAGAACTGGCCGATAGACTGAATCGGAGAATCCATCGAGAAGAGCGGATAGGTGGCTCCGCAGATGGAGAAACTCACCACGCCCCACAACGAACAGATACTCATCGACATGCGCAATGAAGGCATCAGTCCGAAGGCAAAGATGCCGAAACACTGGCAGGAGAGTACGCTCAGAACGCCTAACAGGATGATAGGCAGCGCGCCGCCCGGATGTGGAAACTGTAATACATAATAGATGTAGAATTCGAACAGCAGGAAGATACTCAGGAAGATGAGCGTCTGTGGCAGCATCTTACCCGCAATGGCGAGATAAGGATTGTTGCCTGCCATCCGCATCCAGTCTCTTGCCCGGTTGAACTTCAGTTCCGTACCTATAGAATAAGGTGTAATCAGGAAGATGAACAGCATGATGAGTCCCGGCACCATTACGCTCGAAAGATAATAGTTGTAGTTGGCGTATGGGTTGCCTATCATGTGCAGATCTACGGCGATAGGCTGCAGGAAGGTCATGATTTCATCGTTCGTCTTTCCCAGCGCCGAAAGTTTCGCCATTCCTGCCGCCGCACCTCCCAGGGTAGAGATGGTTTTCAGATCGCGGAAGAGCAGGGAGCCGGCTGCCAGCGATACGCTGCTGTAATAGAATGAAATCTTAGGCTGCTTCTGAGCCATCAGTCCTGCCTCCGTTCCGTCAGGAATCAGCAGGAAGGCGTAGATTTCGTTCTTCTGGATAGCATGTCTTGCCTCTGCCATGTTCTCGTAATGAGCCACTACCTTGGTAGTCTGGAAGGCATCGAGCTTATGCACCAGCTGGCGCGATGTGGCGGAGTTGTCCTGATCTACTATGCCCACAGGCATGTCGGTAGGCACTCCTCCCTTCATCAGCGTGGTGAAGAAAATCACCACCACGATGGGGAAGATGACCATGCAGAAGAGATAAATGGGATTCTTCCACATGATGCCGCATTCTCTGAGGGCTATATGATATAATTTCTTAAACATAGATGTTATTTAATGATGAGTGACATTCCCGGGCGCAATCCCTCAATCTTTGTGACAGGACGGGCCTTCACCTCGAATGTTTTGCGGTCGTAGTCGCCATTATCCTTGGTTGCCTTCCAGGTAGCGTAAGAGCCCTGGTCTTTCAGGTAGTAAACCTTCATCTTGATGTCCTTGTTGAAGGCTGGAACGTAAGCGGTGAACTCATCGCCCTTGTTCAGACCCTTGAGATGGTCTTCGCGAACATTGAAGGTTCCCCACATATCGCTCATGATAGAGATGCTCATGATAGGAGAACCGAGACCTACCAGCTCGCCTACTTTAGGATAGACATTGCTTACCTCGCCCTCGCACTGGGCAATCTGAACGGTCTCTTTCAGAAGATTCTTCACTACATCCACAGCGCTCTTCGAAGCCTGGGTGTTGTTGGCAGCCATACGCTTCTCCTGCTCGCGGGCTCCATTCTTCGCCATATCGTACTGACTTCTGGCAGCAGCCACCTGAGCCTCTGTAGCCTTGTAGGCTGCGTAAGCCTCATCGCGCTTCTGACCGCTGATTACGCCCTCGTTGAAGAGGTTCTGCATGCGGTTGTAGGTCTTTTTGGCGATGGTTGCGGCAGCTTCAGCCTGCTGAACCAGTTGGAAAGCGCCCTGAATCTGCTCCTTGCGTGCACCTGCATCCGTCAGGTCCTTCATAGCCTCGGCTGCAGCGTTGGTAGCCTGGAGCATCTGTTCCTGCGATTTCATTTCCGGCACTTCGAGGATGGCGAGCGTATCGCCCACATGAACGTAATCGCCTTCCTGAACGCGGAGTTCTACCACGCGTCCCGGCAGTTTGCAGGATACTCTGTATTCTGATACTTCTACCTCGCCCTGAATGGTGTCATCCTTCTGTTCCAGGGTGAAGAAACCGATGACGCCTACGAGAATGACTACTGCTGTAAAACCGATTACAGCGAGCAATATGTTGTTATGCTGTGATTTCTTAGACATTTGCTTAATCTGAATTTAAATTTGTTATTATTATTACTGCAGGATACCGAGCGCCTTGTTCAGCCCAACCTGAGTCAGCTTCACGTCGATTTCTGCATCAATCTTCTGGCTCTGTGCTTTCTGCCAGGCAGTCTGTGCAGCCATCACGTCGGTAACCTCCATCACGCCTTCCTTGAAACCGAGGTTGGCGCATCTCAGGTTCTCATCTGCACTGGCGATATTCTTCATTGCCATGTTGAGCTTCTTCTGGGCTTCCTTTACCTTAAACTGGCTTTGGGTAATCTGCAGATGAATCTTCTCTCTCGTATCATCCAGGTTCATCTGGGCGATATTGCTGGCAGCCTTGGCGGCTCTCACCTTGTAGGCGCCGTCAAACCAGTTCCATACCGGAACATGAACCATCACGCCTACGTTCCAGACTCCGGTAAACTTCTTCTGGAAACCATTGAATACGTTCGGGTTCGAAATCATGTAGCCGCCTGTCAGCATGACGTGAGGCAGATTGATGGCGCGAACCATATTGGTAGCTTCTTTAGAGATGTCGAGCGCATTCTGCAGCATGCGGAGTTCCGGACGGGTGTTCATCGCCGAATCCTGTGCTGCCACTTTCTGCTGCTCGGTGTCAACAGGAGTTCCTGATAAAGCCAGGGTTTCCTTTTCTTCATCGGCAAGTGTGATTTCCTGGTTCATCGGAATGCCGCAGAGCTGGCAGAGCAGCATCTTCGACAGAGCGAGTCCGTCTTCAGCCTGAGTAATCTGCATTTCAGCCTCGTTCACCTTTACGTCTACCTTCAGTCCGTCTGCCTTGGTGGCTACTCCCTGCTGAATCATCTTATGAACATCCTCGTTCAGTTTCTTTACGAGGTCGCGGTAGCTGATGGCGAGTTTCTGCTTCTGCTTCAGCGAAACGGCGAGCCAGTAAGCCTGGTCTATGCTGTAGAGCGTGCTCTGGGTCTGCTGGTCGAGATCATTCTCTGCAATCTGCTCTCCGATGTCGGCAATCTTGTTGGCTGCAATGATGGCTCCACCCATATAGATAGGTTGGCGAACCATCACGCTTCCTGCCCAGATATTGCGGGTGTCGGTGCGGAAAGCATCTACCAGTTTCTCTCCCAGCGCATTGCCTTGCTGCTGCAGGGGTCCCAGTTTCTCATTCATCAGTCCGCCTATCTGCTGCGCTATCTCCGGGGTAATCATTCCCTGACTTACAAGTTGGCTCATCAGATTGCTGGCTCCTCCCGATATTCCTCCGGTAACGGTAGAGCCGATATTGCTGAATGTTGATTTCTGACCGTCGTTCAGCAGCGAAATCTCCCTGCTGAACCATTCGTAACCGCCTAAAGCATCTACTTTAGGAAGATATTTGGTACGTGCCGATTTCTTCATGTTGTACGCCACGTCTTTCTTGAGCTTCGAGGCATTGAGCTGCTTGTTGTTGCGCAGCGCCATGGCACGGCAACTGTCAAGGCTCAGCGTTTGTGCCTGAGCCCCGGCAGGAATCAATGCTCCCATCAGCATGATAAGAGTTATATATTTTTTCATCCTTTGTTTATAATATTATATAATATTGGATGCAAAATTATGGAATTATTCTTAAATGACAAAGAAATTTTGTTTATCAAATCTTTAAGAATCAAAAAATATATTGCATTGTGGAAAAATAGAACATACCTTCTGGTTTTCCGTAATCCCTTAATCGTCTGTTTCTTAGAAATTCACCCGTTCTGTCTCGCCCCAGGTGGGGTCTACGGTAATGCCTATTCCACCACCCGTACTGTCGTCTCCGCCACCGAATCCGTCAGCAATGGAAATCTCGGTATAGGCTGCCTTGTTCTGATGGATTTTCAAATCGGCTTTTTCAAAACTCTTTACCACCTTTGCATCGGCATCCAGAAAGCTGATACTCATCTTGATGTTCTTCTCTTCTTCATGTGGAAAGGTGTAGACGGTAAAGTCTCTGCAGCCATCTTTCATACTGAAATTCTCGGTCTGACGGCTGTTCACGCAGCCGAATCCGGTGGTTGCATCCAGGGTGCTGCTGCCGCCGGTATAATAGAACTTGATGCTCCTGATTTCTTCGGGAATGGTTTCGTCGGTAATATGTACCTTGAAGGCGCCAACTGCTCGCCTCAGGTTGATGTCTGTGGTGGCGCCCTCTTCGTTTACGCTCAACCTGCCGTAATAATAAAAGGTGTCGGTAAGTTTGTTGCTTGCAAACTTCACCTTCTCGGGTGCGCTGACAGAGCAGTTTCCCTTTCCGTTATGGGCAATCACCACCAGTCGGTATTCTCCTTCGTCCAGACTTACATAGGCTGTTCCGAAGCCATTGTCTGTTGAAAGCTGGTTCACCGTCTCCAGTTTCTCCTCTCCGTCAAAGATGGCAAGTGTCAGTCTGGTGCACACATCGCTCAGAGCCATCTGTTTGTCGGCTGCTTTGGTCGTCAACAGATTGGTGTTTTCTACTTTCTGCACATGAATCGTTACATTGGCGTTTGCATCATGTGATTTTCCGGTTGTTTCGTCAATCGAAAACTTCTCGCATGAAGTAAGCGTCGCTACGAGCATCAGCAACAGGGATGCCAGTAACCGATAGGGCTTCTTACTCATAACCGTTCTTATTTACTAGTTGCTCTATGCGTTATCTCGGAGTTTCCTCGGGCATAAAGATGTGGCAAATATACGTTTTTTCTCTTTTCGATGCAAGTAAAATCTAATAAATCTTTATATTTTTTGTCGTTTATCTGTTTTTTCGTAATTTTGCATCGGTTTTTCTGTACTTACAGAGCCGATTTTGCATTATATATATAATAAGGTATGGAAGATATTGGTATGGATAAGAAGATAAAAGCATTGTTTTTCGATATTGACGGCACCCTGGTGAGTTTCAAGACCCACAAGATTCCGCAGAGCACGGTAGATGCCTTGGAGCAGGCTAAGAAGAATGGGGTAGAGGTGTATATTTCTACCGGTCGTCCGCAACTCATCATCAACAACCTCGGTCAGATAGAACATCTCATCGACGGTTACATCACCACCAATGGAGCCCGCTGTTTTGTAGGCGATAAGGTGGTGAGCCAACACGCCATCCTTCCTGAAGATGTAAAGAAGATTATCGAGGCAGCCGACCGTGATGATTATCCGGCAATCGTCGTAGGAGAGCATCATCTCGCTATCCATCATTATACTGACGAGGTTTATGAAATCTTTGCCAAGGGACTGGGAGTGGATTGCGAAATCTTCCTGACCGATGTGAATGAACTGGGAGATGAGCAGGTTCTGCAGGTTACTCCTTTCTGTTCGGTAGAGCAGGAGGCTCTCCTGATGCCTACGCTCCGCAACTGCACCTCGGGCAGATGGCATCCTGCCTTTACGGATATTACGGCAGCCGATGCGGATAAGGGCAAGGGCTTGCATGCAATGGCTGATTATCTGGGTTTGAACATAGAAGAAACCATGGCTTTCGGCGATGGCGGCAATGATATTTCCATCGTACGGGAGGCAGGCACCGGTGTTGCGATGGGCAATGCAGGAGATAATCTCAAGCAGGTAGCCGATTACATTACGACTCATGTGGATGAAGATGGTGTTAAGAATGCGCTCCTCCATTTTGGCGTGATTTAAGTTCCCGACGTTATTGACTTTTTTTTCATAACTCCCTATATATAATAAGGTGTAATCCTGATGAAGCCTTTTTGATAGGCGAGTTTCATTTTAATAAAATAATAAAGGCAAACATGTTATTTATTGTAATAAATGGCGTGTTTGCCTTTCTGTTTTTAAACCTCCCTTTTGTACCTAGTTTTTCTTGTTATTTACGTTTTGTGAGAATAAATGCCAAAAATACTTACGAAAAGTAATAGAATGTACGAAAAATATACAAAAAGTACTAAAAATTGATATTTTGTATCAAATTGTTTGCTAAAAAATTGTTTAATTAGCAAAAAGTATGTATCTTTGCACCCGATATTTGTAAGTTGTTTAATTTTTAAGAGAGAGAATTATGGTAAAAAGATTGACCATGCTCATGGGGGGGCTCGTTCTTTCAACAGGAATGGCTCTCGCTCAAACTACTGTTACAGGTAAGGTTGTTTCTCAGGAAGATGGTGAGCCGGTGATTGGCGCATCTGTAAGAATTGTAGGAACTAAGACTGGAACAGCGACTGATGTCGATGGTAATTTTACGCTTCCTAATGCCAGCAAGGATGCTGTCTTGGAAATCAGTTACCTCGGCATGCAGACTAAAACAATGAAAGCATCTGCTAAGATGAAGATCATTTTGGCTTCTGATGCAAGAAATCTTGACGAGGTAGTTGTTACTGCCTTGGGTATGAAACGTTCAGAGAAAACTTTGGGTTATGCTGCCAGTACAGCCAACGCTTCTGAGTTGACTGTTGCTAAGTCTGGTTCCCTGATGAGTGGTCTTCAGGGTAAGATGGCTGGTGTGCAGATTTCTGGTGGTGGTGTTACAGGTACCTCTCAGAAAGTCGTAATTCGTGGTATTTCTTCTGTTTCCAGCAACAACCCATTGTATATTGTTGATGGTGTGCCTATCAACAATGACCGTTTGGGTGATAACTCTGTTGACTTTGGTAGTGGTGCAGGCGACATTAACCCAGAGGATATTGAATCGGTAACTGTATTGAAGGGTGCTTCTGCTACTGCTCTTTATGGTTCCCGTGCAGCCAATGGTGTTATCATGATTACTACAAAGAAGCCACAGGGTAACAAGAAGGCTTCTATCACTTACGATGGTTCTTTGACATTTACTGATGTGCTCCGTGTGCCAATGACTCAGAATCTCTTTGGTCAAGGTTGGGGTTCCTGGTCTAATGAGGAGAATGGTTCTTGGGGACCTCGCCTCGATGGTCGTGAGCACTGGTATGGTTCCACCGGTCTTTCTAACGGCGAGACTTTAACCAAGCCTTTTTCTTATGTTAAGAACAATATCCGTGACTTCTATCAGGTAGGTAAGGAATGGAACAACAACGTATCTCTCCGCTATGGTGATGAGAAAGTAGGTATTGTTGCATCTTACGGTAATGTAAGTTCTAATGGTATTACTCCTAATGATGGTGATACATATCATCGTAATACCTTCTCACTCCGTGGTTACGCCAATATCGACAGATTCCATCTGGACATGTCCCTGAACTATGTTCGCAAGGATATGCGCCGTTCTCGTGATATGTATATGGAGTTGCTTCAGGGTGCTTCTGATGTTCGTTTCACCGATATGAAGGATTACAACCTTGAGCGTAACAATGTAGATAACTACTATACATTGTATGCTACCAACCCATATTATATGGTAGATAACTTCTATTCTACTTATCAGGACGACCGTATTTATGGTAAGCTGGAGTTGTCATACGATATTACCAAGGATATCAAGGTAATTGGCCGTTTCGGTGGTGATTATACCAATTATAAGACCGAGCGCATCGAACCACGTATTATTTATACCGAAGGTTCTTATCAGGCAACTGGTAATGGTACAACTGTAGGTAACCAGGGTTACTATTCTAAGTATCGTTCTCAGCGTGGACAGATTGATGCCAGCCTCTTATTGACCGGTAATCATACTTTCGGTGATTTCTCGGTAGGTGCAACCTTAGGTTGGAACTTGAACCAGAGAAACTATGATAATGTAGGTGGTTATAATGAGCAGTTGGATATTCCAGGTTGGAATTCCTTGAGTAATACATCTTCCTATTCGATTACTGATACTGACTCATGGAATAGAAGATTATTGGGTCTCTTGGGACAGGTTGAATTGGGTTATAAGGATTGGGCTTTCCTGAACCTTTCTGCCCGTAACGACTGGTCTTCTACTCTTCCTATGGGTGATAACAGCTTCTTCTATGGCGGTGCCAATGTGTCTGTGCTTCTGAATCAGGCTATTCCTGCTTTGAAGAATGTCAAGCAAATCGACTTGTTGAAGGTTCGTGCAGCTATAGGTCAGACAGGTAATGATGCTGATGTATATATGACTAATTCATATTATCGTCCATTCCAGTCTTATTATACATATTTGCCAATTTCCGGTGTTTCTGGTTTGACAGAGTATAACCGTTTGCCAAATAAGTCATTGAAGCCTGAGATTACAACTGAGTATGAGCTTGGTTTGAGCGGTACATTCTTTGGCAACCGTTTGAGCTTCGATGTGGCTTACTATGATCGTACAACCAAAAATCAGATTATCTCTGCTACTTTGGCTCCTGAGACAGGTTATACTTCTAACACCCGTAATGTAGGTAAACTTCAGAACAAGGGTATTGAGGCGATGGTTAATTTTACTCCTATCCGTACTAAGGATTGGGAGTGGAGTGTAGGTGCTACATACGCTAAGAACTGGAGTAAGGTGAAGGAACTTTGGGATGGTCTTGATGAATATACCATTCCTGTAGGTACTACAAGTACTGGTTTGTATTCTTCTATGCGTGGTGTATCTTACGTATTGAAGGTTGGTGAGCCTATCGGTATCTTCAAGTTGCCAGCAACACAGAAGGTAACAGATAAAAACAGTCCATATTATGGTTATAGAATCGTAAATGGTAATGGTTTCTTGCAGTCTAGTACTACAGATTATGATTATCTCGGTTCTTCTCAGCCAGATTTCGTAATGGGCTTCACCACACATCTGAAGTGGAAGAACTTGAGTCTTGCTGCAACGGGCGACTGGCATAAGGGTGGATTGATGTATTCTGAGACATCTTATATTACTCACTTCAATGGTAACTCTACAGAGACCGTATTCAATGAGCGTGATGCTTTTGTTTATCCTCATTCTGTAAAGATTGTTGGTGGAGAGTATGTCGAGAATAATATTCCAGTTGCTTCCAACTATATGAATTATGTTCAGGGTAACTATAGCTACAACCCGGAGGTGCGTCGTGATTTCGTTGTAAGCCGTTCTTACTTCAAACTCCGTGAGTTGGCTTTGACATACGATTTCCCTAAGACAATCACAAGTGCATTGAAGATGCAGAAGTTGTCTTTGAGTCTCGTTGGCCACAACTTGTTGCTCATCACTCCAAAGCATCAGAATTATATCGACCCAGAGTCTTCTAACTTTGGTAATGATATCAGCTCTGAGTTTGGTGAGACTATGGGTTCTGTGTCAACTCGCAACTATGGTATTAACTTGAAGGTTGTATTTTAATTAAAGGAGATTTCTTATATGAAAAGATATAAATTTTTAAGCGCAGCATTGCTGGGAGCCCTCTTGACAATGGGTACTGTTACTTCTTGTAGCGATTCCGGTTATTTGGATATCAACTACAACCCAAACTATCCTTCTACAGCTTCCTACAAGCAGTTGCTTCCGGCTGCCGAAGGTTCTATCGTAGCTGTCAGTGGTCTTTATCAGCAAATTACTGGTGACTTTTGGTGCCAGTATGTAACACAGGGTAATAGTACAAACCAGTATAATACATTGTCTAATTATGCTGTAACAACATCAGGTTCTATTCCTCCTGTTACTACGGTTTGGCAGAATACATATGCCAACAGTTTGGAAGATTTAAAGCTGGCTTTGGCTTCTGCTGAAGAAAGTAAGGCTTGGAACTATTGGATGGTTGCCAAGATTCTTCAGGCCTATAATTTCTTGGTATTGACTGATACTTATGGTGATATTCCGTTTACAGGTGCTCTTGATGTCGAAAACAATCCACATGCTGCATTTGATGATAGCAAAACCGTAGTATATCCGGGTATTCTGGAGATGCTGGATGCTGCCATTGCCAAACTCGATGATGCTAAAGCTGCAGAAAAAGCTTCACCTTTAGGAACTGCTGACTGTTTCTTGGGAGGCAGTATGGATAGCTGGGCAGGCTTTGCAAAGAGTTTGAAGTTGAAGATGTATCTCAAAGACTTCGACGCTCATAAATCTGATATTCAGGCTTTACTTAGTGCAGGTGGTCTTTTGGAGCAGGATTGTGCTTGGGTAAATTGGGAAGATGGCGCTAATAAGGGTAATCCTCTTTATGAATTTAATATCCGTCAGTTGAATACTACTGAGAATATTCGTGCTTGTCATACTTTCTTGGAGTATCTTTTGGATAAGAAGGATCCTCGTATCATCAAGTTGTATGAGGTAACTGCTAATGCCAAAAAAACTCTCGGCTATTCTTCTGATGAGGAACTGATAGCTCACATGGATGAATGCTACGAGGGCCTTCCTTGCGGAGATAAGCCAACTACTGATGAAACTACAGATGGTGGTATTGGAATCTCTAAGTCTTCTCGTATGAAACAGGCTTATGATGATGCTGTCTATCTGATGAACGAGGCTGAATGCGAGTTGATGATTGCTGAGGCTTATGCTCGTTTGGGTGATGCTGAAAAGGCTGAGGAATATTATAATAAGGGTGTTCTTGCCGGCTTCAGCCGTTGGGGATTTGATGGTACAGCATTCGTTGATGGTGCTTACAAGTTCGATAAGGCTGATATGCTTCATAGTATCGCCATGCAGTATTGGGTAACTTATGCTGGAGCGAATGCTTATGATGGCTGGATGACCCGTAACCGTTTGGGTATTCCTGAGGTGCAGGCTAATATTACTGTTCGTAAATCAACAACTGCTTTGCAGCGTGAATTGTCTGATGGTTATGTGTTAGGCAATTTGGTTGATCCAGGTGCTAGCAATATGAATGCCGGTGAGTATCCTATGCGGTTGCTTTATCCTACAGCTACTACATTGTATAACTCTGCTGCTGCCAAGTATGTAGAAGAGAATGGAAACTCGCTGACCAAGAAACTTTGGTGGGAGAAGTAATGATTATTAATGTAATAAACGAAAAGTCATGAAGAAAATATTATATTTTTTGAGCTTTGTTTTCGTAGCATTGTTTACTGCATGCTCTGAGGGAGACGATTTCGATATTGATTATACTCCTATTGCTCCTATTGGTGGTGAGTATAGAATCAATGTGGAGAGAGGTTATGATGCTTCTAAGACAGATGCAGAGTATTGGGCTTCTAATCCAACAGATGCTGAATTCATCTTTAAGACTGATGGTACAGGAACCACTTCGGGTGTTCTCTATGCCTATCTCAGCAATACTACCGATTATGATAAGGATAAGGCATGGATTCGTGTAGGCTCAACTGCCTCTAAGGCAGCTTACGCCATCAATGCTAAGGTATCTATTGATATGAGTGCTTATACTTTTGGTGGTGAGAATGTGGATGATTTCATTGGTAACTCTGCTACAGCTACCGACAAGGTAACTGTTAGCGGTAAGTGTGGTCACAATACTTATACTACTGTATCTGGTACTGTGACAGATGAAATCAGTTTCACCTATTCCCGTTCTGACCAGCCTGGATATCATTACAGAGTAACAGGCTTTAAGTCTACGGGTTGGGCTGAGGATAACAAGTAATATACTTTTGCTATACATGAATTATTCCTAGATGATGTTTCTAATGATATTGTCTAGGAATAATATTAAAGATATAAGGCAAAGTGATTTGCCTCGTTGTTGACAAAGTCAACACTTATATCTCTCTCGTCTTGGGGACTGGCGGTGGCCAGTCCCCTTTTTGAATTTATAAGAGAGATTTCTTGGTTAATGAGGGTGTGTCATAAGTCTGGATAATAGTTGGTGTATAATAGTTGGCTACCGCATGCACAACAGCTGTTGTGCAAGCGCACAACAGCTGTTGTGCGACCGAAGATACTGACTGTCTCAACAACATATCCTATCTCTTCCAACAACTTATTCTGTCTCTTCCAACAACATATCCTATCTCTTCAAGCAACATATTCTATCTCTTTCAACAAATAGAAGAGGGTGAATCATAAACTTATGACACATCCTCTTTCAATTTGACTTGAATAGAACGCAAACCAGCGTTTTACATGGTAAAGGTCTTGAAAATCCCTCACTCTGAGGAATTTCCGAACGCATATCAAGGCTAAGCCTAACTACAACCTTTGCACCCCACTTGTATTGTTTCTGCTTCTCGCAAATGTCCTCGCCCAAACTCCAGTAGAATTTGAGCATTTCCGTATTCACTTTGACAGCAGCTTTAAGTTGTGCCATGCGGAAACGTTTCTTCAGGTCAGACAATCACTTCACATAGTTCTTGTCTGCCATGAAGGAGTCGCTATTCACGAACTGCGGTATATTATCTTTATTTTTCATATCATTACCTTTTTTGAAATCCTTAGTTTCCTTTATATCAGAAAGTGTTGCTTCAATGTCTTCTATTGTAGGCAACTGGCTCTGTATGTTTTCAGGCATGAGCTTAGACATCCTTCTTGTAATTGTGCAACAAGTTATTGCACATTTACTTCGTCTAATTTGGAAACAGCTTGTTGTCAAATTGTAAGTTGCTCATTATAAAACTGATACCATTGTCTGATATACTTCAAGTTTCTGTATGAAAGCCCTTTCATATCTGGGAACTCTGCCACAACTTGTGGAAAGTTTACTCTAACAATCCCAACTCTTTCAGATAGCCCTCAATCTCCTTGTCAAGGTCAGCACGTTTGGCCTCCAGGTCCTTGATTGCCACGTAGTTTGTTTGCAACTTCTCAAAGTTTGTCAAGAAATTTCTGTTGTAATTCTTCGCTCATATCGTTATTTCTTTTTTATATTCAATGATTCACTGACATTGATATATTTTTCGTCTTTATCTGTTATATACTGATGGCTGTACTTTCCTTTTCCCTCATTTAGGATTATTACACCATTCCAAAAGGATGTCGGACTTATGGCATAGCTTGGGTCTAAACAGAATATTTTCTTGACACCGTCTTTTTGTTCTTCATACCCAATAGCAAGTACAGCATGAGCGCCACCTTTAAAAGACAGAGCGGTAATCAAAGGCGTGTCGCTATCTATTGCAGTCCTAAGTTCTTCTACAAAAGAAGTTTGGTCTGATAAAGATGCTGTATATTGAAGAGGCGAAGATGTAACCTCTTTAGCAAAAGAATGGGATAGCTTTTCTTTTATTTCGGAAAAATAAAATCCATCACGGCACAGTCCTTCTGTCACAAAGAACTCTTTGAAGAGTCTCCCTTTTGCGGTATTTCCCTTAAATGTTGTTTTCAAGTTGACAACTTGATTACGAGTAAGAACCTTTAGTATGAGCAGGTTCATCATCATGGAATATACGGCACAAGCCCCATCCATTTCTCCTTGTTGTAAATGGACAGGTTGCCACTTGCGGTTAAATACACTAACACCCGAAGCCGTTATATCTAAATCTTTAATAATCTTAATCATTGTCGCTTTGTTATATATCTAAATCTTTTGTAATCTTAATCATTGTCACTTTGTTATTCCCAACTGAATGTCCTTATTATAGAACGCAGTTTCTTTGCCTTTTCAAAACATTGTGTCCACAAAGACATAGCAAGTTATGTTTCGAGTTACTCGAAACCTTTTGGGTTACTCCCAAAAGAACTTGCCTGTCGGTGATTTGTTCCTCCGTAGTCGGACAATTAAGATGGAAAGAACATATAAAAAAGCATAAAAAGTTTCTGATTTTTCTCATAAACAAATTAGATTTCATATCTTTGCGCAAAATTAGAAACAATGACAGAACTATTGAGTATATTATATAAGCTGCGGATATTCACTTCGGATGAACTTTCTGAGGCTCTGAAAGGCAAGGTGAAATCGGTGGAAGCGTTGCTTGCTCGGTACAAGCAACAAGGGTGGATTGTGGCTATACGGCGCAATACCTATTGCATGAAGGATATTGCATCTGGCTTACCTGTTTGCGACAAGTATGAGATAGGAAGCCACTTGTCACCTACAGCTTGCATCAGTTATCACACAGCATTGGAATTTCATGGATTGGCTCATCAACCCTTCAATGAGGTTTTTGTGAAAAGCATGACTCGCTTCAATTCCTTTTCTTTCGACGATGTGGATTATACCTATTGCCGACAAACAAAGGAAATCGTTGGTATGATGACACCCAAGGGAAACCCTTATGTGCGAGTAACGGATGTGGAGAGTACGTTGTTGGATTGCTTTGACCGCATCGACCGAGCTGGGGGTATTGAGGAATTGCTGCATTGCATGGAGGGTATCGTCTTGCTCAATGAGGAAAGGCTCATCGATTATCTCGCAAGGTACGACAAGGCATTCCTGTACCAGAAGACAGGCTATCTGTTGGAGCGAATCAAGGAACAAGCCAACATCTCAGAATCCCTCTTGGAGCTGTGCCGAGCCAAGGGAACCAAAAGCGTCAAGTGGTTGACTAACAACGAAGAGTCGGATACATTTGTAAATAAATGGCGCATGTATGTGCCGCAAGAACTAACATCAAAGGAAGAATATGAACTCATATAACAAACAAGCTCTTGACATCATCGCCAAGGAGCAAGGCTTTATTCGCGACAACCTCGAAAAGGTGATGCGATTGGTGGAGATACTCAATTATTTCTACGACAGTCCTTTGCTGTCTAAATCTCTTGTGCTGAAAGGTGGCACAGCCATCAATCTCACCGTTTTCCAACTGCCAAGACTCTCGGTAGATATAGACCTTGACTTTACGGTGGATTGCGACCGAGAATCCATGCTCTCCATTCGCCAAGAAGTGAATAACGAGATTCTACGCTATATGGAGTCGGATGGTTATCATCTTGCGCCTGGCTCCAAGACACCGCATACGCTTGACTCATGGGTGTTTCATTATACCAATGCCGCAGGCAACAACGATGGCATCAAGATAGAAATCAACTATTCCGACCGTTGCCATATCCTGCCTGCCATAGAGACTCATGTATCCATTCCGTTTCTGAGCGATGTGAAGGTACGTTCTCTTTCACCTGTCGAATTGTTTGCCACCAAGATAAACGCCTTGATAGGTAGAAGTGCTGCACGTGACATTTATGATGTCTATAACATGGTGAAGCATCAACTATTCGTGAGCGATGAAGAGAAAACGTTGCTGAGAAAAGCGACCGTCTTTTATCTGACTGTTGGCTCAAGCAGAAAAGACAACGCTACGCCTACGGAATATACTGACTTTCCGCAGATAGACAAAATCCGTTTTCCGCAGATTCGTTCGCAACTCTTGCCTGTGCTTAGGCGCAGTGAGCATTTTGACTTTGAAAAAGCCAAGACAGAAGTGAAAGACTTTCTCTCAAAGCTATTGGTTCTGACAGAATCAGAGAAAGAATATGTCCGGGAATTCAATGACAAGAAGTATATTCCAGAATTGCTGTTCGAAGATAAAGAGATGGTCAATAGAATCAAATTTCATCCTATGGCTTTGTGGAAGACAAGGAGTCGTTGAATGTTTTTTCTGTAAATTTTGAAAAAAGTTATTGTTTTGCTTAGTTTTTTGCTTGGCTCAACTGTATAGATAGTGTATGAAACAGGAAAAGGACATAGAAAGAATGTTTCGTCAGCATTACGAGAAGATGTACAATCTGGCCAGAAGCATCCTCTCCGATGACGATGAAAGCAAGGATGTAGTGAGCGAAGTCTTTACCACGATTCTTGCCGATGATGTAGTCCTGATGCCTGAGAGTGAGGAAGGATTCCTGATGAGGAGCGTCCGCAACCGCTGTCTCAACCTGATAGCCCATAAGAGCGTGAAGGAAAGGGTAACGAAGCTGCTGCTGGATGATGCCGACGTTATTCTCTCGGAAGAGACCGACGAGCGACTCGACCAGCTGATGCTTCTCATCGAAGACCTGGAACCGCCTATCCGACAACTCATTTTCCGTCTGCGCTATCTTCAGGAGAAATCTTATCAGGAGGTGGCTGATGAAGTGGGAGTGAGCAAGGTGACGGTGTTCAACCATCTTTCGAAGGCGATGGACTGGATTAAGGAACAATTTAAATGAGCAAGACAATGACAAACAAGGAATTTAACAAGAGTAAAGAAGAGAAGCGACAGATGTTCTTCGATATGCAGGAGCATCCCGATCGCTATACCGACGAGCAGGTGGAACGTTTGCTTGCCGATGAAGACGTAAAGGATTTCTTTCACGATATGGCGATGGTTAGGATGGCGATGAAAAAAGGAAATCCAAAGAAAGTGAATGTAGACGAAGCGTGGAAGAAGTTTGCTGATAAGCAAGGATTAAAGACCAACGAAGCTTCTGATAAAACATCCAGCAATCACTGGAAGATAGCAGCATCCATCATTGGCGTTGTTTTCCTCTCAGGCATTACTTTCGCTGCAATTCATTCAGGCATTTTCCGTTTCTCTTCTTCGGATGAGGCTAACCAAGGCAAGACGGAGCAAGTATCTTCTACTTCTGATTTGAACAGGATGGATAGCATCAAGGTGAGTGCTACGGAGAAGGCTGATAGTCTCGACCTCAAACCTGTTGTCTTTGACAATACCGAGTTGGGCGATGTCGTGTCGCAGCTTGCTGCCTTCTATCATGTCAAGGTGGAATTCGACAATGCAGAATCACAGCATGTTCGTATCTTCTTCAATTGGGACAAGACTAAGACATTGAAGCAGAATCTCGAAATATTGAATGCTTTTGAGCGCATACAGATAACGGAAGTGGATGGAACTTTAAGAGTGGAGTAAAGTTATGAAGAAGATTGTTTTTAACTTAATGTTGTTGATGATAAGCATGGGTATGTCTGCCCAACGCATTACCCGACAATATAATAATGTGTCATTCTCTGCGGCATTGAAGGATTTGAATGCTCGACAGGATAAGTATGTCATCAACTTTGTGTATGACGAGTTGGAGGATTTCAAGGTGACAAAGAACATCAAGAATGAAAGTGTTCCAGATGCCATCATGAACTTGATTGGTTTTTACCCTATCAAAATGAAACAAGTAGATAATATTATTATCGTTGAATGTATCCAAAAGGCTTCTAACAGAATGATGGGTCGCATTGTAGACACTCGTCATCAACCTGTCGATTTCGCCAATGTCGCTTTGCTCAATGTTAGTGATTCCAGTTTAATCACGGGTGGTGTAACAAATGAGAATGGTCAGTTCGTAATTCCTTGCGAGGTGAAAAAGGCGATTGTGAAAGTAAGTTGTGTGGGCTACAAAACTTACTGTAATGCATATCGTACCGGTGAGGTTGGTGCCATAACCTTGGAGGATGCTACAATTAATCTGCAAAAAATTGTGATTAAAGGGCATCGCAAATACATATCAAGAGAAAACGGTAAACTTACGCTTGACGTTCAAAATTCCAATTTGAAAAATATTGGCAAGGCAACAGATGTTATCAAATATATTCCTGGGATGCTCTATACAAATGGAAAGTATGAGGTGTTTGGTAAGGGTGAGCCTGTCATCTATATAGATGGAAGAAAGCAGACTAATACTTCAGGGTTGTCACTCCTTTCTTCTACCAACGTGAAGTCTGTACAGCTCATAACAAACCCTGGGGCAGAATACGATGCAGAAACAAGGAGTGTCATAAACATCACTACCGTACACCATTCCTTGGATGGACTTTCTGGTATTGTGGGTGCGGAAATCTCCAAACATAAGAATTTGTCTAACAACGAGGAGGTCAACCTCAACATCCACAAGGGAGCTTTGGATGTATTCCTCGCATATCAATATGACAATACGAGAAGTGACATCAGATATGATGTTAACCAGTTCAATTACGAGCAAGATACATTTCATGAGATTTCTGCTTCTGAATATTCCGACCGCTCTCACTCTCATGACTATAATGTTGGTATGAATTATGCCATAAACAAGAATCACACTATCGGCGGAAGATATTTGGGAAGCATCTCCAACTACAAGATGCTCGACTCTCCTTTCGACTATATGCAGACGTACAAGAATGATGAACTGCTGACATCTACAGACAACAAGACTGAAGAATCTGAAAAGGAAAGGTTTCACAATGTCAATCTGTATTATATCGGCAAACTAACAGACAACCTACAGCTCAACTTGGATGCCGACTATGTTTATGCTCAACTGAAACATAAGCAACAAGTGAGCGAGACAAGTAGAATAGATGCTGTCTCAGAAATCACGCATATGCAAAACGACCAGCGAAATCGTGCGACTGCACTCAAAGGGGTGTTTGCTTGGAACATGAATAAGAATAATAGGCTTGATTTCGGAACGGATTTCAGTAAAATCAGTTCATGGGGTATGTCTGTAAACGAAGAAGGGAAGATAGCCGATGACCAATTCAAGAATAAGGAAACCAAGTATGCAGGATTTGCCACTTTTCGTTTGTCTGCCTCCAAATGGAAAGGAAGCATCGGGCTTCGCTATGAGTACATTCATGCCATCAACACAGACCAAGGAGAAGTAAAGAACAAGACCAATTATTCGGACTTACTTCCATCCCTTTCTCTTTCCACTATGTTTGGGAGAGTGGGGATGAATCTTGATTTCAGTAGCAGGGTCAACCGTCCTTCGTTTCGTCAGTTGAACAACAGTGTGAGCTACAACAATCAATACCATTATGAGCAAGGCAACATTTATCTGAAACCGCAATACGTGTATGATACAGAACTTAGTGTGAATTATAGCATATTCGACTTCAAGTTGGATTATCAGTATATCAAGGATTACATCCATCCGACTGTCGTTGCTGTATCCGGCAAACCTGGAACGGTAACTTGGATGTCAACCAACGCCAAGGATTTCCAGCAACTAGGAGCGCAATGTGTTGTTTCACCTGTTTTTGGTTGTTGGCGACCTACTTTGACGGTGGGTGTCTATAAACCTTATTTCACGCTATCATATAATGGAGAGCAATTAGACTACAATCATCCATACGGTCTCTTCGCTTTCCAAAATGTAGTGGCACTAAGGAACGATTGGCTTTTTCGATGTGATTTCTTTTGGAACATTAAGGGACATCATGGCATCTACGAGCAAAACGGTTATTCGTCATTCAATATGATGGTACAGAAACAGTTACTTAAAAAGAAATTGACGATAACATTGAAAGCAGAGGACTTGTTTGATAGCTCGAAGTTGAACGATGTAAAGAGGGTTAATTTTGTGGTGCAGAACAGAAAGGTGAATAACTTCAATCGCTGCATCATAGCTTCCATTAGTTACAACTTCAATAGTTTCAAAGATAAATACAACGGAAGCGGTTCTGCTGAGGATGAGATTAATCGTTTTTAGAAAAGTATTGGTTTTCAAATCAACCTCTAAAATGCAATACCCAAATTCTGTGTGATGAATATCTCAGGATTTATTAACCGAGATGTTCATCTACAGAATTTTCACTTATCAATATCAATCGTTAAAAAACATACATTTTATTGTGTATCCAATAAATTGTTATATTTTTGCAAACGAAAAGAGTTGTTTGACAAGCAAACATATGCACATTGCAGAAATATTAGAACCGTTGCTAAATTATTACCTCTTTGAGGTAAAACACTCATAAATCGCTCAGTTTGAGCTATTCTGAATATTTGGGCAGAATTTTGTAATAAAAGATACAGTTTTGTTTAAGTGAGTATAATTTTGCTGTTTATAAGCTTAATTTAGTTTAAAATATCAACATAAAAGTTCTTCGTATCTGCATTTTTAGTACTTTTGCAAATGGAAAGAAAGAGGCTGTATACCTCCGCAATATGTATAACATTTAAAAAAGGAGAAAACTTGAGTTTTTCTTTCCTATGGCTAAGGCTTTAAAAACTATAGTTACCAAGTCATGCAATGATAGCAGAAAATTTTCTCAAGCGGACTCATTGCATTATTATGAAACTAAAGTTTATAATTATTATAGCATTATTCATTTCGAATAATATGGCATTTGCTCAAGAATGGAATTTAACAGGAAGACTATTTGATAAAGCTGCAGGCTCTTTATCGTTGGAAGCCACGGAAATAATAGTAAGTCATCTTGATGGAGAAACTATCTCCAGTGGTTTTTCTGATAATCAAGGAAAGTTTACATTCTCTCTACCGTCAGGAAAGTTTGTCGTCAGATACAGACAATTAGGTGATATATTAAAAGCTGACACCATTGACGTACACAACAATGTTGATTTGGGCGATATCATGTTGACTGTGAAGGAGCACACACTGAATGAGGTGATGATTACCTCTCAGCGCAGACTATTTAGCCAGAAAGCTGGCAAACTTGTTTATCTTGTTCAAAACAGTCCCTTTGCCAGTGGTTTCAATATGCGAGATATGCTCCATAATATTCCTCGTATAGATCCGACAAGTGATGAAATAAAGATTATTGGCAAAAACGGTCTAGTTGTTTTGGTTAATGGTCATCGCATTAACTTAGATGGTAAAGATTTGGATATGTACCTACGCACCTTACCATCTGAAAATGTAAGCAAAATAGAACTTGTAACCAATCCTTCTGCCGAATTTGATGCAGAAGGCAATTGCGGAGTAATCAATATTATTCTAAAAAGTAAGCCTGTGGGGTTTGATGGGAATGTCCACACAGTGTTAACACAACGCTCTCACTTTAGCGCAGAAGAAGGAATTGGACTGTCTATTTCCTCAGGCAATTTTTCTGTTGAATACAAAATAAATAATTCCAATGAAAAGCGCCGCCAAATAGTACAGAATACTTATTCTTATCCTGACTATATGCGCTTTACGACCGACAATACTTTAAATAGGTATGACATACTAGGTCAGAATCTAAATAGCAATTACCAATTAGGCGATTTGAATTTGGGATTTTTTGCAACATTAAATAATTCTCGCAGTAAAGCCCACCAAATGGGGCAGATGACTTTCAATGCAGACGCATGTCCATCGAATTCTTATTCAGAGTCGAATCACGATAAATACCATTTGGAGACAATCTCCCCCTATGTGGACTGGAAACTTGATAGCTTAGGCAAAAAAGTAACGGTAAATTACAACTATATCCATGTCATTGACAAAATTAATCAGAATTTTGATTCGAGTACAGCACACAACTTCTCGAACAGCAATAATGATTATAGCTATATCGTCAATACCCTGAGCGCAGATTTAAACCTTCCGTTTACTTGGCTAAATTTTGAGTTAGGTGGAAAATATTCCCATTTCAGGACCAATAACATCTCTGAGTTTGGAAGTAGAAATGGTTTTTTATATAAAGAAACGGTAACAGCCTTCTATGCAGATGTCTATCGAATGTTTGGTCCTTTTTACGCCAAAGCTGGTTTACGATATGAACACACAAATGATGATGGAATAACATTAGAAGGGCTGTCCGTTTCTAATAAATATGATCACTGGTTCCCATTTGCAGAAATCTCATACAACCCTTCAGATAATCATTCCTTTGCCTTAAGCTACAGCAAACGTATTGACAGACCTTCTATGAATGATATGAATCCTACACGTGTTTTTCGTAACACCTACACATACACCGAAGGTAACGATAGACTTACACCATCGGTCATGGACAATTTGGAGTTTAACTATGTGTTTAAAGGAAATTTCTCTTTTAACCTGTATTATTATCACACATCTGATGCCATACAGAATCTGACTCAGGTAGTGGATGACTTGTTCACCAAGTATTCTCCAAAGAATTGTCTTACCATTAATACTTTTGGTACAGATGCTAGTTATAATTTCTCATTTGGAAAATTCAATTTGTATTCAAGTGTATCTATGTTCTACGTTAAAGCAAAATCTTACGTTGACGAGCTGGATGACAAAGATTTGCGAAGTCTGAATACATCTTTTTCTGCCAATTTAAGTTACCGTTACAAAGTTTTGAACTTTTATGCGAACTATTATCATGTACTTCCAGGAATAGAAGAATCCTTTCACACTGGAAACCTCGATTGTGTCGGCTTAGGATGCAAGATTGATATTATTAAGAACAAACTTCTTTTGAATATACAAGCCCAAGACATCTTTAGTGGTACTAAGAGCAATAACAGAACTGAATATAAAGATTATGTCTTTAGAAACAGAATAAACAATGACAACACCTCATTCCGTGTGGGATTGACTTATAATTTCGGCAAGCAAAAAGCTAAAAAGGCAGATATAAACATCAGTAACAATGAAACTAATCGCTTGCCTGATATAAAGAAATAAGAAAATGAAAATTATACAAAGTTTTTGGACCGGAACAAGAATAGTCTGACCGATAGTTATGGATGGCTTTTACCTATATTCAACTATCTGAGCTGGATTATTAGTTGTAATCAGTTACGACGTTATTATGATGATGTTACTTTGGTAACCGACAGTCAAGGATATGATGTTCTTATCAACAAATTGCACTTGCCATATACGGATGTAATCGAATCTCTTGACTGCCTGAATCATTATAATCCGAACTTGTGGGCATTGGCAAAAATTAAGGCCTACCAGTCTATAAAGGAACCATTTATCCATGTTGATGGCGATGTTTTCATTTGGACAAAAATTGATGAAAGCCTAAGGGATCATGAACTCATTGTCCGGAATGAAGAAACTACAACTGACTATTATGGAAAGATGTGGCGTGATATCCGTCATGCTATCAGCTATATGCCAGAGGAAATGAAACAAATGACGATTCTAAGTTTAGCGAAAGCGAACAAATCAGAGCTATAAGGTGTGTAAAAAAATGGCTGGAAAAACAATAATAGGCAAGTTCTTCTATTATAATTGAATCTACATCATTTCTCCTGTGCCGCAGAATATATAAGATGTAACAAATGCAACTATAGAATTGGTGGAAAGGATCAAATTGGTAACGGCAACCACCAGAAAGGACTCATAAAAAGGTCCCACAGATTTTACTGATTTGCACAGATTTATTTTTTTGCTTCAAAAAGATCTGTGTAAATTTGTGAAATCTGTGGGACCTTATAATCTCTGCAAGCCTTTATAATCTCAAAAAACTATTTGATCTCTGTGGGCCTATGATTTTCCTTTTTTCATTTTACGTCCCACGAAGTTCCAAGCAGGCATTTTCTTCAGCGTACTTCTTATAGGCTGAATATCCCACAGCAGGAAGATGAGCAGTACGGCAATGCCGATCAGACAGGTGATGCCGTAGAGCTGACGGATGCTGATCATCAGGAGTTGAGTAGCATCGTAGGGCAGCCCTCTCGACAGATTATCAGCCATCTGGTGGCGGATACAGAAACTGTACAGACCAGAGCACATCGTAGCGACCGGACCATTGCGTATGATACCAGCCATGGTCAATCCCATGAAGAAATGCTGGAACGGCATCAGCTCTTCCAGATAAATAGTCAACATACAGAAGAAGATGGCATTTCCGAAGGAGCGAAGAAAGTTAGGAAGATACAGCGCCTCGATGGGCAAACCCGGATCGATGAGGAAGTACATCATGACCGGATAACAGACCATGGCTGCCACACCTATCGTGAGCAGGCGGGTGTATTTCTGGTGAAGAACCTTGCACCAGAACAGACAGAAGAGGCAACCGACAATGGCGCCTACCCATTCCACAAAGTTGAGCACATTCGTAGTGAAGGTGCCGAAATGCAGCACGCCACCCGTAAAGGCGGTTTGCAACACCTTAGGTGTACTGCCCATGAACTCCACGAAGGCGAAGAGGATGAGCAATGGGATGAGCCGCTTGTATTTCCATGCTGCTGGTTCGATGTAAGGGTGTCGGATGTGGAACATTCGCTGGATGCAGAAATATCCCGTTATGATGAAAAGCAATACATCCATCTGCATCATCTTCGAGTCGAGCCAGTTGTAATGCTCGCCGTAATTGAAGAAGAAAATGAATTCCAGCATCCATGCCGACCACAGGATGCAACCTAAATAGTCGATACTGATGAAGGGTAGGGGTTTCATAAAGCGGAAGTCGTGGGTGGTGACATACACGATGAATGCCACCAAGAGCAAAGCTCCCGTCATTGTCCAGTTGATGATGCGCCAATCCTGATAGATATAAATCAGGTGTTCGGTGACCCAAGGCGACAAAAACATGTTTCCCAGAACGATGCAGTAGAGCAGGGGGAAGAAGATGGTGAAATCGCGCTTGGAGGTCATCCACAACTGGATGTTACTCATACATTCGAAGGTTCCGCAGAGCTTGAAGAAACCTGCGATGTAAGCGAGGATGCACATCACGGGCACCGAGTCGGTCCACATGATGAGGAAATTACAAGCTGCCACTACCAGTGCCGCATTCAGCAGGAGTTGGCGGTTGGTGAAGCGGAACTTCATCTTGAAGAGAAAGGGGAATGGCATCGCCACGCCCACCACGTTGAACATGACAATCATGAGCACGTCTTCTCTCATCAAACTGTACTCGCCCATCACCTGGCTCATGGCTCCTCCATAGATTCCGCCCGACATCAGGAAGATGAAGGCGAAGAGGAGATAAATCCAAGGCTGCAATCGGCGAGGAATATATCCATTGAACGAAGGAATCCGAAAGGGTCCCTGTAACATAGGAGGTTCTGGCATTTTCTATAGTTTATAATTGATTGTTTATAGAACTTTCTATTTAATGTGAACCTTGGTTTCTACGTTCAGTCCGGCACGGAGCAGGGCTATCTGTTTCGGGTCGTTGTCCTTGGTCAGGGCGATGCGCACAGGCACGCGCTGCTCAACCTTCACGAAGTTGCCGGTGGCATTATCTACCGGAATCATCGAGTAGGCATTGCCGGCTGCAGCAGAGAGGGCTTCTACCTTGCCGTGGAAAACAACATCAGGAATAGCATCGGCAGTAAACTCCACCTCTTTGCCCACGCTGATACCAGCCATCTGGGTTTCACGATAGTTGGCTACCACCCATACATCGTTATCATCCACGATGCGGGCAAGCATCTGTCCCGGTTGTACCAACTGTCCTTCGTGGATATCCTTTCTTCCCATCACACCGTCGCAGGTTGCCACGATGACGGTGTATGAAAGGTTGAGGCGGGCAAGGTTGAGCTGGGCTTCAGCCACGCTCTCTCCGGCACGAGAACCGCCGAGCTGCTGGGTCTGTACGTTGTGTACCGAAGCTGCACTTGCCTTTCTGCTGCTTGCCTGTTCATAGCGAGCCTTGGCACCGAGATAGCGGGCGTATGCGTTGTCGTATTGCTGGCGGGTAACAGCATCCTTCTTCATCAGAGCAGCAAAACGTTCGAAGTCCTGTTTGGCATTCAGCATATCCACACGGGCTTCCTCTATACCGGCAGCAGCAGTCTGTACATTACTGTTAGTGGTACCCATGCTTGCAGTCACCACTGAAGAACTGGATTTGGAACCACGCAACCCAGCTTCTGCCTGAGCCACATGCAGACGGAACTCAGCGTCCTCGATGATGACGAGTGTATCGCCCTTCTTCACATGCTGATAGTCAGTAAAACGGATTTCCTTGATAAAACCAGGCACACGGGTATTGATCGGTGTGATGTGACGGTTTACCTGTGCATCATCGGTATAGGTGATGTCGCTGCCATGAAAGAAATGACTGAAACACCAGCCGATGGCTCCCAGGAAAAGGAGGATAATCACTACATTATATATTCTCTTGATGATTTTCTTGTTCATTGCTTTAATTATTTTATTGTTTCTAAATTTCTCCAGCCACGTATTTCATGCGATAGTAGGCATAGACGATGTTGATGCGGGCATCCACTTCGCTTAATTCTGCATTGAGCTTGAGGTTGGAAGCATCTACCATATCCGTAACCAGTGCCAACTGACTGAGATAGCGGGCATTCATCACCTCGTAATTCTGCTGTGCCAGTTCTACGCTCTTCTTCTGTATTTCCAGTTCCACGTAGGTCTGCTGGTACTGCACGTAGGCAGCCTGTACCCGGTTGTTGAGCTGTTCAGCCTGAACGGCATGTGCCTCTTTAGCCTGACGGGTCTCCACGGCAGCCTGTTTGATGCGCTTGTTGCTCTTGAAGAGAGAGCTGAGACTATATTTCACGCCCACGCCCACATACCATACGTTGAGGTTCTTATCCACCGGTGGCAACTCGAAGAGGATAGGACCGTCGAAGTTGTCGGCAGCCACGAAAGCCACTTTCGGCAACAGGTCGCTCTTGGCAATCTTCTCCTTCTGTTCGGCGATGCGGATAGCATTATTGCTCTGTTCCATGAGCGGAGAACTTACCAGACTGGCAGATTGCCAATATGCTTCACCATCCTTGGCGTAATTTTTGTCAGCTATTGTAGCATCAGGAATAATCTGTTTGCCGGCATCAATGTCCAGCGTATTGCAGAGCTGGTGGTTGAGGATGCTGCGGTTGTTGTGGAGTGCAGTCAAACCGAGTTTCAGACTCTCCATCTGCAGTTCGTAACGGGTGATGTCGTTTTTCAGCGCCATGCCCTGTTTCTGCTTTTCCTTGATGTCATCAATAAGCTGTCGGGTCAGTTCGATATTCTTTTCATACACTCGGATGCGGTTATCGATTTTATATAGGTCAAGATATTGACCGAGGGCGATGAAGCGAGCCTGTTGACGGGTCAGTTTGACGCCCACTTCAGCCTGAAGCTTCCCGAGTTCAGCCAGTTTGATACCCGCATTGATAGCACCTCCGGCATACACCACCTGTTGAGCCTGTAAGGCGAAATTATTACCCACGTGAGGGGATTTCAAACCATGAACATTAGAAAAGTTGCGGTCGGTAAGAAGCGCATTGCCGATATAACTGAAAGAAAGCAAAGCATCCAGGTCGGGCAGTCGTTTGCTTTTGGCAGATTCGATGCCGAGGTTGGCTGCTTCTACACCCGTTTTGGAAGTGCGAAGTTCCTTGTTGTTATCCTCTATCTTTTCGAAGAGTTGGCTGATAGACATAGGCAAATTCCCGTCCGAAGCCAACTTCACTTGGGGTGTTTGGGCAAGTGCCCAAGGCGAGCCTCCCACCATCAGGGAGCAGACTAACATGAATTTCTTTATCATCCGTTTTTTTATTTTTAATATGATCTTTCGGTATCCTACATATATACCAATTTTGTTTTCGGGTGCAAAGTTACGACGATTTGAGCAGTTTGCCGTTTTAAAAAAAACGCAGTAGATGGACGATTTGGGAACTAATATTCTTTTATCTCACATATTTTATTTAATTTTGCGCCCGAAAAGAGAATAAAAACAGAATGCGACCCGTGATAGATTTATCAGAATTAAGTAGCAATCAGGAGGCCAATCTCCTCACTACTGGTTTAGAGGAATGGCAAGAAGAACCGCAGGTATTGACTTACGGTGCGATATTGATATGTCGCAGAGGAAAGGCTACACTCCACATTAATTATAAAGATTGGGAACTTCATGAGGGAGCGGTCATTACCGTTTTTCCCAATGATGTGGTGGAGTTGACGGTCTGGAAGGAAGACGGAACTCCGGTTTCGCCAGAAGTCCCCTCTTTTCTGGTAGAGATGCTCAAATACAATCCGTCTTTATTGAGAGAGGCAAGTTTACAGTTGGAGCAAACGGTATATTCAGCATTGCGTGAAGATCGCTGTCGTCAGGATACTCCCATCGTAACGAACATCATCAATGCGATGTTTTCATTGTTAAAGGTATATTTTGATCAGTCGGAATGTACCTGCATCTCCCAGTTGGTACTTTGTCAGTTGAAGGCATTTTTCATCGGTTTCCATGAGTATCTGTTGCGTAATCCCGATCAGCATCCAGACGAGGTGAAATCCTATCGTGTCCGTGAACTTTTCAATCGTTTTATGATGCTGATGGAGCGAGATTACAAAATATCGCGTGATGTAAATTACTATGCAGAACAGATGCATATAACCTCGAAGTATCTGACGAACATCGTGCGCCAGGTAACGCACCATACGCCTAAGTCCATCATCGACCAATATGTGATTCTGCAGCTCAAGATGCAACTCAAGCGCAGTTCACAGAGTATCAAGGAAGTGGCGTGGGAATATCATTTTGCAGACACCAGCTTCTTCTGCCGTTATTTCAAAAAACATACGGGCATAACACCGCAGCAAATAAGAGACGGAGCCCACTTTAAAAAGTAACTGTGCGCTAAACAAATGTATGGTATTTTTTAGAATAGCAAGAAGAAAATGAGAAAAACCTGACTCAGAATTCAATAAAAAATAGTATTTTAGCAGAAAGTTCTATCGTTTACAAAGAATAGTCGACAGTTGTAAAAAAGCACAATACCAAATAGGAAGTTTGGTGAAAGACAAAAACATTTTAAAAAAGAGAATATGACGCAGGATTGCTTAGATTTACTTTCAACAACGCAGACAAACGCTTGTCTAAAGACATCAACGTAATTGGAGTTGAAAAAAATCAGCTTCGAAAGTCGAAGAAATGTCCCTTCTCCAACGTATCAAAAAGACGGAAGACCCTTCGAAGCACCTACCAGCATTCTAAAAAGATAATGATATATATACTCAACTTGATAATTGAAAAACCATTTCCCCATATAAAACAGAACATACAAGCAGAATAGTTTAATGCCAAAATGTATAAAATATTGCTTGTTTAATATCATTTCTATCCAAAAACTAATATTTTTCTGTTTTTTTGTTTTTTTCATTCCCCTATTTTTCTTTCCATCCGTTATCTATATAAATTTGAAACATAAAATTAAAATTTTTAGACTATGAGAAAATTCAGTTTGATGATGATTGCTGCTTTATGCGCAGGGTGGGCTCTCCAAGGCTTTGCCCAGCATTCAGTAACTATCAAGGGTAAGGTTAAGTTTATCGAAAAAGACTTCAAGGTCTCAGTTTATCAACGTAGTGGTACTGATAAAAAAATACTTGCCGAGGTTCCTGTGAATGATGACCACACCTATTCAATTACGGTGCCTTTTGACAAACCTGGTACTGCAACAGTAGATTGCGGACAGTGGCAAGATGTTGACGTTTGGTTGGAAGATGAAAATATGGATATTGATTTTCGTGGTATAGATACCGCTAAGATTAAAATCAAGAATCCTCCTTATGTATATATACGCGCGGGAAAGAAGAATGAGGTTATGAACCTTGTTAATTTTGTGGGTTATCGTGGGTATCAGGCAATGATTGCCATCTCACAGAATGTTTGGAAAACCAAAATTGAAGATCAGAAAGAGAAGAGTACGTTGACTAACGCAATGTATGATGCCAATTATGACAATAGTGATGCTTGGATGAAATATATTGTTGAGCACTATGCAGATATGACCAGTGTACTCGTTCCGCTTAGTCAATTGGATGAAGATAAAGATGTAGATTTGATCAATGCTACATTGAGTCATTTGGAATCTACATCAGAATCTGCCAAGCAAATTGTGGCTGATTATCGCAAGAAAAAAGCCGAAGAAAAAGAAATGCGTGAGCGCATGAGAGAAGGTAACCCTGCACCGGAATTTACTTTCCAAAACGAAAAGGGAAAGACCATCAATATTAAAAAGTTGAAGGGTAAAATCATCGTTCTCGACTTCTGGGCAAGCTGGTGCGGTCCTTGCCGTAAAGAAATTCCTAATGTCAAGAAGGTATATGCCGAATATAAGGATAAGGGTATCCAGTTCCTTAGCGTATCAATTGATGCGAAGAAAGAAGCTTGGACTAAAGCCTTGAAAGAAGAGCAGATGCCTTGGATGCAAGGATGGACTCCTGATGCAGGTAAGAGTGTGATGAACACCTACCAGTTTGGCGGTATTCCATTTATCATCCTCATTGACAAGGAAGGTAACATTTATCGCAAGAATCTGCGTGGCGAAGATATCAAGAACGCTATTGATGATTGTCTTGCAGGTAAGAAAGTTGCGCCTAAGGTAGTAATGAGCATGGGCGCAGCCATGATGTAACCGATTTTAAAACATTAACCGCTCCTTGTGTAAAAGCAAGGAGTACATTATTAATTAAAACAATAGGAGAGACTTAACATGAAGAAAAGTTTTATTTGGATGCTCGCTGCTCTGGCAGGCGTAACAATGGTTTCTTGTTCAAGTGACGATGATGGACCATCTGCTGGTCCTACCGTAGGTATTACTGCTGTGCAGGTAACACCTTCTGGTAGTGCAAAATCTTATGCCTGCGTGATTAAGCAGGATGCTATGACTATAGAGAATACCAATGACAGTGTAGATTGGGATGTGATTGATGCTTCTCTCAGCAAAACTAAGGTTATTGCTACTGCAACTTTAGGTGCTAAAGTATATTATAATGATGTAGAAGTGGGAACTCAGGGGGTTGAAGTAAATGCTTCTTCACCTGTAACACTGGTTGCCAAAGACAATAATGGTAACTCCAAATCTTATACATTGAAGGTGGTGAAGGCTAAAGTGGCTTCCGGTGCTGATATGATTAAGAAAGCAAGTACCTTTACCAACTTCCCTTCTGGTTTGATTGATTATGATATGACCTTCTTCAATGGCAAGTTCTATGCCATCACGACATCTCTTTCTGGCTCAGGAGAGGTTAAAACAGAAAACTACCAGTTGTTCAGTTCTGAGGATGGCTTGAACTGGACTGAAGTTGATTACAAGACTGATGCTACAGGTCTGACTCTTCCTGAAGGTCAAACAAACTATGTCATCGGTGGTGAAGGTGCACGCTTGGCTGTGTTTAATGGAAGAATGTACATCTTGGGCGGTGCTCGTACTAAGGGAAATGATAAGTATGGCAATGAGGCTGAAGTTGACTGGGGTATGCCTTCTATCAACTACTGGAGAAGTGTTTCAACAGCTGACGGTGAGACTTTCAAGTGCGATACATTGGGCATGAAGGTACTGGATCATGAGGGTCTCGAATCCGATGGTCTTTATGAATTATCTTCTGCTTACTTCAATGTGGCAACCATCAAAGATAAGATGTTTATTCAGGGCGGTTATTACTTTGGATTTGGTATGGCACAGGGTGCAGGACGCTACGCTTACACTACTGATGGTAAGAACTGGAATGCTGTAACTCCAACTTCAAGTGATCCTGACTTTGATGTTACTCGCAGAAATGCAGCTTCTTTCTTCACTTTCAAGGGCAAACTCTGGTGTGTAGGTGGCTTCACTAACTATATTGGTAGCCAAAATTATATGAGAACCAATGTATATTCTTCTGCTGATGGTTTGACATGGGAGAAAGCTGGTGAGTTGACTGGTGCTCCTGCTATGTATCATGCAAAGGTAATTGCTGGCGATGATGTTGCTTTCATGATTGGTGGAGAATACGTGGATGCTGATGGTAGTACCCATGTATTGTCTAATAAGGTTTACCGTACCACTGATGGTGTAAACTGGACAGAGGTTACTACTGTACCTTCTAATTTTGAGGGCGTTCGTGGTAGTGCTGGTGTAGCTCTTGGAAATACCGCATTTATCTTCGGCGGTAACAAGACTGCCATTTCCGATATGTGGGGATTCCCATTGGGCGCTTCTGATGTATTTAGCACAGATACATGGATAAAACTGATTAAGTAATTACTTATACACAATTTTCAGGGAAACTTTCCGTCCAAGGATTCCTTGGGAAAGGGAAGTTTCCTTTTTCATTTTCAGTATTTAATGATATTCTAATATATTTCGCTCATGAAAACGAAACTATATATACTCTTGGCTTTTGTCTTCTGTTCGCTGACGGCTCTTGCTCAAGAACATACGGTAACAGGACAGGTGCTTGATGAAAGTGGTGAACCTATGCCTATGATTTCGGTATCTGTAAAAGGTACCCATAAGGCTGTTTCTACAGCCGAAGATGGTACGTACAGTATTCAGGCAGAGCCTAATAGCATACTGGTCTTTTCCTTTGTGGGGTACAATCGCCAAAATATAAAGGTTGGAAACAAAAATAAGATTGTTGTTGTCATGAAAGAGAGTTCTGCCATGAAGATGCAAGACTTGATTGTTGTTGGCTACAGCAAGGTGGAGCGTCGTGACCTTACAGGATCAGTTTCTTCTGTTAAACCAAAAGACAATGTTTCATTTCAGTCTGTTGACCAGATGCTGCAGGGGCGTGTTCCTGGTCTCTTTATGTCCAATTCTTCTGGTCAGATTGGTGCAGCAAATGTATTGACCATTCGCGGTATCAGCTCTATCATGGGCGACAATAACCCTCTTTATGTCATTGATGGTGTACCTATCTATGGTACAGATAGAACATCCAATTCCGTAAACACTACTGGTGGTAGTATTCCAGGCGTGGCTTTAGGTGGTATGCAGACAGGTGGTGGAACACTTACCTATAACATTGATTTAAACAATTCCTTTGAGAAAAACCCATTATCAAATCTTAATCCAGATGATATCGAGTCTATTGAGATTTTGAAAGATGCCTTTGCTACAGCTATTTATGGCTCCAGAGGTGCTGCAGGTGTCATCTTGATTACTACAAAGAAAGGATCAAAAGGAAAAACTAAGGTCCATGTAGGTTACACTCTTGGTATTGATAATCCAATTGGAAAAGTCAAATTGTTGAATGGAGATAGCTACAGTCAGATATATTCACTGTATTATCCTCATGGTAACTATCCACAAGGCTATAATACCGATTGGCTCGATGCTATCACACGTACTGCCGTCAGCCATGGTGTAAATGCATCTGTTTCTGGTGGTAATAAAAATACAGACTATTTCGTTAGCCTTTCGTATGATAACAACGAATCATACGTAATCAACAACGATATGAAGCGTTATTCTGCAAGACTGAATCTGAATACTGTTCTTGCTCCTAAATGGAATATGGGTGTGAGTGTTTCGCTGAATAAACTCGACAATCATGCTTTGGCTGCAAGTTCTATCTATGCTGCAGCTATCAAGAAAGCTCCTAACTTGCCTGTTTATGATGAAAATGGTGAATACTACTATGGATATTCTCCAAACTCAAAGGGTGCTGCAGAGGCTTTCAACCCTGTGGCTATGGCTTATATCAATGACGAGAGCGTAGAGGATACCCGTGTCATTGGTAATGGATATATTGAGTACAAACCTTTCAGCTGGCTTTCTTGGCGTACAGAAATTGGTGCAGATATCTACAATAGTTTCTCTAATATCCGCAAGGGCGACTTACCAGATAATCTTACCGGTGTGGTGGGCAATCAGGCTACAGAATCTACCACTTTAAATTATAAGACAGTGGTCAACAACCTCCTGAATGTCAACAAGATGTTCGGTCATGATCATTTCCTCCAAGGTATCATTGGTCAGAGTTACGAATATACCAAGGAGCGCATCACATCTGTGGCAGGCGATAACTTTTTCAGTCCTGATTTGAGTGGAGTAGGGGCTGCACAAACCAAGCGTGTCACTGCAGCCTATATGCAGCAGTCTGCCCTCTTCTCTGCTTTTGCACGTGTCAACTATCAATATAAGCACACCTATATGTTGGGTCTTACTTATCGCATTGATGGTTCATCACGCTACAATCGTAATCACCGCTATTTGAGTACCCCTTCTATATCATTGGGCTGGCGTATGTCAAATGAAAAATTTATCAAAAAGGGGCTTCCTTTCGTCAATGAACTGAAACTCAGAAGTTCATTCGGTTTATCAAGCAAGGATGGTAACAACAGTTATTATGGTGCACAGGCTGTCTATGCACTGAACCAACTCACTACCTATGGAGGAAAGAATTATCTTCAGATGTCACAACCGGGAAATGAAAACCTTCGCTGGGAAAAGACCTATACCTTTGATGCAGGTCTGGACTTGGAAATGTTCGATCATAGAGTGAAAATGACTCTTGATTATTATTACAAGAAGACAACAGACATGCTCTTCTCTTCAGACCTCCCTCTCTATACTGGTTATAGCAAGGAAAATCAAAATATCGCCGACATGAGCAACCAGGGTCTGGACTTCCAGCTCATCACCACTAATATCCTGACAAAGGACTTCCAGTGGCAGACGATTCTCAACCTCTCTCGAGCTACCAATAAGATCCTGAAATTGAGCTTTGAGGGTAACCAGCTTGATCAGGCAAACAGTTCATATAAGTATTATGAAGAGGGAAAGCCTGTTGCTCAGTGGTATTTACATAAGTGGGCTGGAGTGGATCCTGCTACTGGTAACCCTTTGTGGGAATACAAGGATGGTACTATCTCTACTACTCCTCCTGCTGCAGATTACAATAATTCCCAGGCAAATAAGTTTGTATGTGGTACTGCATTGCCAGACTTCTATGGTTCCATCACCAATACATTGATGTATAAAGACTTTGAACTCGATTTCATGTTCAATTTCTCTGTGGGTAGCAAGATGATTAACAGTACTCGTGCCACTTTGCTCAATTATACGAGCGAGGATGCATACAACTTGTCTCAAGATATCATGAACATGTGGCAAATAGAGGGACAGCAAACAGATATTCCTAAGTTGAACAACAAGTCTGTGATTGGTAATTATGACTATACTACAGCCATTACCACTACTCGTTTTCTGGAGAATAACTCCTACTTGCGTCTGAAGACAATTACGTTTACCTACAATTTCCCTCAGACATTGTTGGCACGCACCAAGTTCTTCAACCAGTTAAAAGTATTTGCAACCATGACCAATGTGTTCACCCTTACAAAGTATTCCGGTGTGGATCCTGAAGTAAGTGCATTCGGTTCTTCTGCTTTGGCTGCCGGTTATGATAATATGACCATGCCTCAGTCTCGCAGTATGCAGTTTGGCGTGAGAGCAAGTTTCTAATCACATTTAACAAGCAATGAATATGAAAACAAAAATATTTCAAATCGGTGTTTTGGCAGCATCCCTCTTCTCTTTCTGCGCATGTAATCTGGACTATGCACCAGAGAATACACTCGTGGATGAAAAGGTGTACAAGACTCAGAAAACGGCAGAGGCTGCACTGCTTGGTGCATACGTGCGCTTGAATGTTTTCCTGGCTGGTGCGCCTCAAGACCAGAATAATTATGCTAATGCAGGCTATACCCTGTTGATGGGTGATATGGCTACAGACAACATGGCCATACGCTCTTCTGCAACTGGCTATTTGGCTGTAAAGACTAGCTCTTTTACTTCGTCTGAGCATGATGGACTCTTGGCTCGTATGTGGTCTTGGGGTTATAATGCCATCGATTATGCTAATAATATCATCAATAAAATCAATGAATTTGGTCAGTTTAACGAAACCATGGAGCGTCAGTATATCGCAGAAGCTAAATTCATCCGTGCTTACGTTAATTTCCAGTTGCTTTGCATGTATGGCGATCAGGCCTTGTTGGGTAACGACCAAGGTGAGGGTATTATCCTGAGAAGCGATGCTTATAATGGTTATAATCCAGATGAGATTGCATCCCGCTCTACAAATGCTGATTGCTGGAATTTCATTCTAAAAGATTTGGAGACAGATGCACTTCCTGATTTGCCAGATGATGTTCCGTCAGTAACAGAAAGAATACGTGCCAATCAAACAGTAGCCAAGGCGCTCCTGAGCCGAATCTATTTGTATAAAGGCACATATACCAATAATCAGGCAGATCTAGAGAAGGCGCGCGATTATGCCAAGGAAGTAATAGCAAAGAACGGTTATTCTTTCTCTTCGTCAAGCAGCGAGTACAGTACGGCACTCTTCCCAACGAATGAGTCACCTCAAGGAAATACGTATCCTAATCCAACTACCCGCAGCAATGAACTCATTTTCTTTGAGCCGAGCCGTATCTACACAGATAATTATCCTAACGGATTGAGTTATTATCGCAAGACGAGCTATTATGTTCCTGCTTCAATGAAAGATCTCTATGATGAAAATGACGTCAGAAGAACTTATCTCATTTGGCAAGGATCCAAGACGGATTATCCGAACGACTTGACAACAATGAAATATAGCGGTTATGATGATGTTCTCTTCATCCGTATGGCAGAAATGAAACTTACTTATGCAGAAACGCTCGTCAGGACATCTGGTGCTGTATCTGCAGAAGCAGTCAAACAACTCAATGATGTACATCAGCGCGCTTATCCAAGCGGTTCAAAACCAGCTCCGTACCAAACCTCTGATTTCGATTCGAAAGAAGCATTCCTAAAAACTGTGCTGAAAGAGCGCAATCGTGAATTGGCATACGAGGGACATTACCGCTGGGATCTCATGCGAACAGATAATATCTTGGGTGACCACACATTGGGCGCCATTGAGAAAAATAGATGGAATTTGCCAATACCAAACTATGAGATTCGAATTTCATATGGTAAGTTGAAGCAAAATACTGGTTATCAGGAATAATAGCAGTTTATTGAATATTAGTTTTAGAATATAGTTAATTTGAAAGAAATTCATGATGAAAATTAGATTCTTTTTTATTATGGCTGCTTTATGTGCCTTTTCTGCAGTGCAGGCACAGGGCGAGCAGCCTGTCACAGCTACAGAGATTGTTAAATCAGAAGGAGTTGCATTTGTAGAAGGAAAAACATTTGCAGAGGTCTTGCACAAAGCCAAAGAAGAAGGCAAGATGCTTTTTATTGATTGCTATACCAGCTGGTGTGGTCCATGCAGGATGATGGCTACCCAGGTGTTCCCACAGAAGAAAGTGGGTGACTATTTCAACGAGCATTTCGTATCTTTCAAAATTGATATGGAAAAGGGAGAAGGTCCAGAACTTAAAAATAAATTTTCTGTGAGAGCTTATCCTACTTTTCTCTTTCTGGATGGAGATGGAAAAGAAATAAATAGAATTGTGGGTGGTGACTCGGATGCTGATAAATTCCTTAAATCAGTTGATGATGGAATAGGAACATTAAGTTTGTCTTCCCTTGCGAAGCGCTATGAAGGCGGTGAACGAGATACGACCTTCCTCTTGTCATATCTCAAAGCCTTGGATGGTGCCTATGATTCTAAAAAAGCCAATGAAGTGGCTGGAGTACTTTTGGAGGGAAGAGATCAGGATATGCTTACAAATAAAGGATTGTTTGATGCCTTCCTAAAATATAATACCACTCCGCTTTCTCCTGCATTCCAGTATGTGTTGTCACATAAAGCAATGTTTACAAAAAAATATGGAGACGAACATCTTGACAGAGCAATAGAAAGTGTTTGGATGTCCTATCCACGCTCTTTTGTCACTAAGGAGTCTGATGGCAGCGTAAAAGTAGATGAGGTAGCCATGGAAGCCTACAAGAAAGAGATGAAGAAATGGAAAGTAAAGAACGCTGATGAGGTTATCCTCAACTACGATATGTATGTGGCTGAAAGTAAATCTGACTGGAAAACATTTGCAGCACTATGTACCAAGAGCATCAAGAAATATGGTGAGTATGATATGAGCATTTATAATTGGGCTTTACGTATCCAGCAGCATTGTAAAGATCCGAAAGTAAGGGAAACTGCAATCGGTTGGATAAATGCACGTATGAAGAATATTGCCAAGGAAAAAGCCAAGGAAATGGAAAGACAAAAGAACCTTGAGCCTGGCGTAATTCCTGCCATGACTATGATGGATTTCAGTCAGTACTACATAAAAATGATTGAAGATTTGAAAAAATAAAGTGGATTTATCATAATTCATACTGTTGGGTGTCACAAGTTTTTCCTTCTCTCTCTTGTACTTGTGGCACCCTTTAAGTTTAAAAAAATATTAATTTTTTAAGTTTTGTTCGTTTATGTAAGGAATTATTCATACCTTTGTTAAAAAAAGATATAAGCTATCGTATAGAGGAGCATAATGGCAACAGACGAAATAAATAAAAGGAATCAATTTAAGGAATTGTTTGAACAAAACTATTCCAAATTGTACTATGTGGCTCTCACTTTCGTGAAGGATGAGGAAGATGCCCATGATATAGTCAGTGATTTCTTTGCAAGTCTGTGGGAACAATATGATGGAGATATTACTCTCTATAAGTATGGATACTTATATCGGGGTGTGCAAAGGCGCTGTATAGACTTTATCAGGCATAGTAAGGTAAAGGACAAGTATAGTGAAATATATCTTTCAGAAGCAATCCCATTCTTTTGTGAAGACGAAAAGGAGGATGAACGTCTTAAGAAGATAGAGAAGATAATAAATGACATGCCAGATAAAACTAAATTTGTAGTAGATCAGTGCTACTTGGAAGGTAGGAAATATGTTGAGGTAGCTGAAATGATGAGCATTTCTAGAGAAGGCGTTAGAAAACATATAACAAAGGCTTTGAATATATTAAGATCAGCCTTTAATGTAGAGAAAAAATAAATGAAATCGTAGGTATAAAATATAACTATGGACAATGAAGATAAACTATTAATACAGGAATATAGTTACATCAGGACCAAACAAGAACATAAAGCTCCTGACGTGAAGAAAGCTTGGGATCAGTTTGAGCATGAACATATCATGAAAAAACAAAGTCTCAAGACTAAAAGGCATGTCATGTTTTTGCGATATGCGGCTGCTATTGCCATTATCCTCGTTATGGTAATGGGAGGTATCGGAATCTGGTGGTCAGAAGGAGGAAAACTGGTTGTTGAAAACTACAATACCAGAAAGTACATAGAGATGCGTAAGGCAAAAGGAAAGGAAAAACTGGTTGCATTCGAATCAACCAAAGGGCCACAGAAAATTCTAATCATGGATGAAAAAAGTATTAATCCAACAAAAAGAACAACAAAGAAAACGGAGAAAGTAGATACGCTTCATCATAAGGTTTTCTTGGCCACTGATATATTGGACGTTGCTTTTAGAAAAATCATCACTCCAAGAGGAAAAACATTTGAAATAACTCTCAGTGATGGTACACAGGTTGCGCTGAATGCCGACAGTAAATTTACTTTTCCAGTTAATTTCGCAGGCAAACCGGAGCGTATCGTACAACTGGAGGGAGAAGCTTTCTTTAAAGTGGCTAAAGATGCCAAACATCCATTTGTCGTGGTTACCCCTTCAATAATTACAACAGTTCTTGGAACTGAGTTTGTTGTAAAGGCATATGCTGATGGAAATCCTCAGGTTACGCTGCTAAGCGGTTCTGTGAAAGTGAATAAGATTGGAGCTACATCCGCTCAATCTGTGATATTAACCCCAAAACAACAGCTACACCTCACTTCTGATACTCATACAATGAGTGTTTTGAATGTTGGCGATCAGGCATTTCTTTCTTTGAAATGGAAGGATGACATGTTTTCTTTCTATCATACACCATTAATGGAAGCAATTCAAGAAATGGGGCGTTGGTATAATGTAGGAGTCGAGATTTCTGATAATTCTCTTATCAAGGAAACCATAACTTTGGAGATTTCCCGTAAAGTCTCTCTTGAAGACTTTGTCAATAGCATCAATCTGACTAACAATTTATCTGCCATCTTGGACCAAGGGAAGATTATAATTTGTCCAAAGAGTGCCAGTCAGGGCATTAATTGTTTCACTATCTATGCGGCACAAGATGTTAGAAATTAAAGATAAACCAAAATTTTTCACTCTAAAAGTGTTGTCACTTCGGCTCACTCCGAGATGACAACATTTTTTTTGATAATACTTTCCCCTGCCCGTCCGAAAACTTCTGATTTCGTTTTTTCTGTTTTCAGTTTATAAGTATCTGAGCCCACTTTAAAAAGTAATTGTGCGCTAAGCAATAATGAAAGTTAGCACTATTGTGCTACTCAGAAGACATACTCATCATAAAAACCCCGAAAGTTTTTGTCTAACTTTCGGGGTTCATATCATTTATGACGTACCCTTTTATGGAGGGTAGGTTAGGGGTTATAGGCCTCTTGCTTTCAAAAAGCCGGAGGCGTCTGGCTGTTTCATGCCAGTGAAGTCGGTAAACATTTCCATCTGATCCTTGGTGTTGCCTCGACTCAGGATCTTGTCACGGAAGGACTGTCCTACGGCTGGATCTAAAGCGCCATGCTTCGCAAAGTAATCGGCAATGTTTACTGCAAGTACTTCTGTCCATAGATAACTGTAATATCCGGCTGCATATCCGCCATCCCATACGTGATTGAAGTAGGAGGTGCAGTAACGTGGTGGTATCTGTGTGTTGAGCAAACCTATCTTGTAAAGCTCTTCTTTTTCAAAGGCTCCTGCCATATATGGGGATGGTACTTCATCTTCACTGATCTTGTGCCATGCCATGTCAAGACAGGTGGCTGCCAGGTTCTCGCCTAATGAATAGGCTGTCTGGAAGTTGATGCTCTTCAGCATGCGGTCCTTTAAATCACTTGGCATCGGCTTGCCTGTCTCGGTATGACGGGCATAGTGGTCGAATATCTCTGGGATGGATGCGAATGACTCGTTAAACTGCGATGGCATCTCTACGAAATCGCGTGCTACTGCTGTTCCGGATAATGTGTTGTATCTGCAGTCTGAGAGTATGCCGTGAAGGGCATGACCGAACTCATGGAACAGGGTGGTGACCTCATCCCAGGTAATCAGGGATGGCTGACCCTCTGGTGCCTTGGCACTGTTGCATACATTATATATAATAGGCAACTGACCGCGCTGCTTGCTTTGCTTAGCAAAGGCGCTCATCCATGCTCCGCCTCGCTTGGTTGGACGGCGGAAGTAATCACTATAGAAAAGGGCGATTGGCTTGCCGTTCTTGTCGCTTACTTCGAATACCTTCATGTCTGGGTGATAGGTTGGTATGTCCTTACGCTGCTTGAAGTTCAGACCATATACACGGTGTGCTGCATAGAATACGCCATTTACCTGCACGCTGTCGATATTGAAATATGGCTTTACCTCGTCATCGCTGATATTGAGCATTTCCTTTTTCATTTTGGCTGAATAGTAGAAACGGTCGTATGGCTCCAGCTTGAAGTCCTTGCCTTCTGTCTTCTGAGCATATTCCTCTATCGCCTTGGTCTCAGCATCTGCCTTAGGTGCATACTCCTTGATGAGCTGTTTGAGGAAATCATCCACATTCTTGGAATTCTTCGCCATCGTATTTTCCAATGAGTAGTCGGCATAGTTGTCATATCCCATCAGTTTTCCCTTCTCTGCACGGAGTTTCGCTATTTCTGTGACGATAGGGAAGGTATTGAAGTCTGGGTTGGTGCCATCTGCACGGTGGATGCTTGCCATATAAACCTTGCGACGGAGTTCACGGTTCTGCAGGTTGGTGAGGATAGGCTGCTGCGTGGTATTGATGATGACGATGCAGTATGGTGACTTGCTGCCACGGCTTTCTGCATCCTTCTTGCATTGTGCGATATCTGCCTCACTCAGTCCGGCAAGTTCTTCCTTGCTGTTTACCCAAACCACTGCATTGTTGGTTGCGGCTGGAAGGAGATTGTCCCATTTCTGCTGCAAATCTGAGATGCGGGAATTGATCTGCTTCATGCGCTCCATCTTCTCTGCTGAGAGCAGGGCGCCGGAACGTACGAAACTCTTGTAGATGACCTCGGTGAGTCTCTGGTCTTCTCCCTTGAGTTTCTTATATTCGTTGTCGTAAACGTACTTGATGCGCTCGAATAGCTTCTGATTGAATGAAATCTCGTTGTCCAGTTCGGTGAGCATTGGTGTCGCCTTCTTCTCTGTTTCTGCGATAGCAGGTGTTCTGTGGGCACTGGTGAGTCCGTAGAAGATGCTTGTCACTCTGTCGAGCAACACGCCACTCTCTTCGAAGGCGAGGATGGTGTTCTGGAAGGTAGGCTTCTTCTTGTTGTTGACAATCTTCTGGATGTTGGCACGCTGCTCCTTGATAGCAGTTTCGATAGCAGGAAGATAGTCACTCTCCTGAATCTTACTGAAATCAGGAGCTCCGAAAGGAAGGTTGCTCTTCTGCAAGAGAGGATTCTGACGACTGCCGCCCGCATTTTGGGCGAACGATGAGGCTGGCATCTGCAGCAGGGCAGCAGCCAAACCGAGTGTTAGGAATGTCTTGTTAAGTTTCATCATGTTTTTTGTTTATATTGCAATTATTCTACAAAGATACGCTTTTATTTCGGATTACCGCACATTTTATTCATATTTTTATGAAAAACCAACAAACAGATGACAGAAAGAAACTCATTGGCGATGAGACGAGGATCGTTCTCCTGGGCATACTTGCTGCTACGATGTGGGCTAAATTACCGACTTTTAGGTATTGTATGTTTTTCCTTTTCTTCATACCTTTGCAGCCGAATTCTATATCATATAAAAAAATATAAGTATCAAGGTAAGATGAGAAGGACGGTTAGTACCCTCTTGCTATTGCTTTTTGTGGTGATAGCTGAGGCTCAAAACTTGACAGGAAAGGTCATTGACAGTAAGACTCAAGAGGCAATCATAGGGGCGACAGTAACGTTGAAAGGCTCTAAAAAAATAGCGACAGTCACGGATATCAATGGTCAGTTTCGTTTGAGCAATACGACAGAAGGAAGTATCATACGTATCAGTTATGTGGGATACAAGTCTTTGGATGTGCCATTTCATAATGGTGCCACTTATCGCTTGTGCCAGGATGTTGCTGCTCTTGGCGAGGTGGTGGTGACAGCTCGTGCCAGCAATGGTCCTGTGACCTCATCTGTAATAGGTAGAGATGCGATGACTCATCTCCAGCCGAACAGTATTGCCGATCTTATGGAACTCCTTCCTGGTGGCTATGCCAAAGATCCGAACATGGGTGAGGCAAACACGATAACCCTTCGTGAGACAGGTACGATGGGAGCTTATGGTTCTACTACCAAAAACAATAATTATTCGATTTCTTCTTTAGGAACTCAGTTTATGGTAGATGGTGTTCCTATCTCCACCGATGCCAACATGCAATATTCCCCATTGTCGGATACGCAGTCTTCAACCAGTTCTTCTACGTTAGAAAATAATCGCAACATTACCAATAGAGGTGTGGATATGCGTTCTATCTCAACCGATGATATCGAGAGCGTGGAGGTGGTACGTGGCATTCCTTCCGTGGAGTATGGTAATTTAACCAGTGGATTGGTGAAAATCAAGAAAATTCGTCGTGCTATCCCATTGACAGCCCGTTTCAAGGCTGATGGCTACAGTAAGCTCTTCTCTTTGGGCAAAGGTTTGGCTCTCAATAGTGCTGGCAACTCTATCTTGAATGTTGATTTAGGTTACATGGACTCTAAGATAGATCCTACCGACAACTTCGAGAACTATAAACGTGTAACAGGTTCATTGCGTTATACCTTGCGAGGTGAAAATGATAAGAAGTATCTTTGGCAATATAACTCCGCTTTTGATTACTCAGGTTCTTTTGATGACAGTAAGAGTGACCCTGATATCAACTATGGCAATGTGGAGGAATATAAGTCTTCTTTTAGTAGATTGGCATTGACTAATAGTTTCAACTTGAAGATGCCGAAGTCTTGGTTCAAGGAAGTGGATGTCAATACATTGGTAAGCCTTCAGCTCGACCGCTTGCACCAAACTCGTTTGGTGGCACCTCAGCGTTACGGCATCGTGCCTCTCTCTTGGACGGATGGTGAGAACGAGGCGCAAGCTGTGTTTGCGGAATATACAGCCAACTATCTTTGTGATGGTAAGCCTTTCAATGCTTACGTGAAGGCTAAAGGTGTGATGGGATTTAAAACCACTCATACCAACCATACGATAAAAATAGGTGCTAATTGGGATATTGCAAAGAACTTTGGGCGTGGGCAGGTATATGATATGCACAGACCTTTGAGTGTAAGCGGTTGGAGTTCTCGTCCTCGTAAATATTCCGATATTCCTGCTTTGCAAAACTTTTCTTTCTTTGCAGAAGAATTAATGAAAGCGAATATAGGCATGAGTAAGATAGAACTGATGGCTGGTGTTCGCTTGAATACACTTTTGGGCTTGGATAGTAAGTATGATATGAGTGGCAAGTATTATGCTGACCCACGTGTCAATCTTGCTTGGCATTTTCCGAAGTTTGATGTGGGAGGTAAACCTATGTCTATTTCGTTGAATGGAGGATATGGTATCACTACCAAGATGCCTACGCTCAATTATCTCTATCCAGATAAATATTATAGTAACTTTATCTGCATGGCTTATTATGATACCGAGAATCCAGCACAAGACAGTAAGTTTGTTGTGCATACTTATGTGCAGGATCCTACTAATTATCAAATCAAGCCTGCTCGAAATTATAAGTGGGAGATTCGTTTGGATGTGGATTGGAACGACAATCGCTTTTCCGTGGATTATTTCCGTGAGTCGATGACTTCGGGCTTCCGCTATTCTTCTATCTATGGTGTGTATGACTACCGTTCTTATGACGTGAGCCAAATGAAAGCTGGTGTGGATTATACCACACTTCCATACGAGAATCGTAGAGTGTTGGATGGGTATCAGCAGGTTTCTAATGGCAGTAAACTGGTGAAGCAGGGCATCGAGTTGGCTTTCACTTCCCAGCGTATTCATTGTCTCAAAACTCGTGTGAATGTGACAGGGGCTTGGTTCCATACCCAATATACCAATAGCCAACCGATGTTTGATGCCGTCAGTACGGTAGTCAATGGACAGACGGTTAGGGATAAGTATGTGGGGCTTTATGACTGGAACGATGGCCGAGAAAATGACCGCTTGAATACCAATGTCACTTTTGACACCCAGATACCAGAGTGGAAACTTATCTTCACCACTTCTGTGCAGTGTATGTGGATGATTCGTACCAAGCAGATGAAGAAGAATGGTATGCCAATAGCCTATATTTCTTCGGAGGATGGACAACTTCATGACTATACGGAAGAAAGTCTGAATGACCCTTATCTGTTACAGTTGGCAAGAACCTATAACGACGATCAATTTAAGGCTTTTACAGTCCCAATGTCGATGGTTGTCAATCTGAAGGTGACTAAGGAAATAGGTAGGTATATGCGTCTTTCTTTCTTTGCTAATAAAATTTTGGATTATTTGCCAGATTATACAGCTAATGGAAGAGTGATTCGTAGAAATGCTTCGCCCTATTTTGGTGTTGAAGCAGGTTTTACTATATAATATAATAATAAGAAGATGAAAGATTTTAGGAACGTAACAAAAACAATATGGTTATTGGTCTTTGGGGTGGTGAGTTTGTTCTTGTTGGCTTGTGAAGACCAAACGTCTGATATTCCACACACCAACTCGGAGTTTAGTATATCCATGCCGGAAGGAGTTGAAAACCTGAAGGTTGTGGACCAAACCTTGAAGATGACCAATTTATCTACGGGTAAGGTAACTGTTTTGGACGATTTGAAGAATGTCAGCCTACTGGAGGGACTTTACGACTGCGTCTATTCTGCCAATGTCATATATACAGCCAAGAACTCTGAGGGAGAGGAAACAGAAAGTAAAGGTATCTTGACAGGTAAGGCAGAGAATGTGGAGGTAACAGGGAAGACCAAGAATATTTCGATTGAGACCTATCTCTCTGCAGAGAACGATGACTTCATTTTTGAGGAAATCTTCTTCTCTGGCACCTTGCGCTCTTCAGGCTTGCAGTATAATGGTGATAGCTATATTAAGATATACAATAATACCGACCAAGTACTCTATGCCGATGGCTTGGCTTTCTGCGAGTCTAAGTTCAAATCTACGCAATACTTTGAATATACTCCAGATATTCGTAAGGACACAATGACCATCTGGTCTTTGTATGTGGTTCCTGGTAGTGGACATGATCATCCTGTCTTGCCGGGTCATTCCATGATTCTGTGTGATACAGGCATCGATCACCGTACGGCAAATCCAAACTCATTCGACTTGAGTCATGCTGATTTTGAATGGTATGACGTCTCCATCCATCCTGATCACATGGACATAGATAGTCCTACGGTGCCTAATTTGGATAAATGGTATTGCTATACAGAGTCGTTTTATGTGCTTCACAACCGTGGCTTTACGTCGTTTGCCTTGGCTCGCATTCCAATCGACAAAGAGGAATACTTGAAGAAATATAGATATACCTATAAATATACGATGTATCTTCCAGCAGGTACATTCCCTATGCAACAAGAGGCTTATAAGATGCCGAATGCTTGGATTGTTGATGGCGTGAACTGTAGTGTGGAGGCAAAGCGACTTTGGAATATCCTGCCTCCATCCATCGATGCAGGTTGGACACACGTGGGCAAGATTGACAAAGACAAAACCCGATACTTCCGTAGCATTCGTCGCAAGATGCTCTATCTCAATGCGGATGGCACAATGCACTTGAAGGATACCAACAATTCTACGGAAGACTTCAATACTGAGTGTATTCCTTCTGTCATCGAGATGCAGCATTCTGCCATTGATGCACAGGGCACGAAGGCAACGACTGAGACATACGATGGTATTCAATCTAAGAAATAAGCAAGAAGAATAAGTATGAAGAAAAAATATTATTTCATGGCAATGATAATATTGGCGACAAGTCATGTCGGAGCACAAGAGGCGAACTTGGTGGGCAAGGTCTTTGAGAACACCTTGCTTCGTGACGGCGTGAATGCTTCTGTCTTCCAGAATCCTGCCATGCAGTCGTTTCATTATCAGCATTCGTTGAACACGCTGAATGTGGGGTACGACTATCGTCATGCCACTACTCCTGAGAGATGGGAAGAGGGAGATGGGCATAGTAGAGTTTTTGCTGATGTGGATGCTTATTTGCATAAGGGAAAGGCAACTATTTGGGGTAATGCTTACTATGTAAATGGACGTACTCATAATGTCTGCTATAATGAAACAACGGATTTTGAACAGCTCTATCCTTACCTGATGGCAGATTCTGTGGGAGGAAAGACCAGTCAGGAGTATTATTACTTCATGGGTGGTTTCTCCTATCCTTTGGGCAAGAAGTGGACGATAGGTGCGGAAGGTGAATATACTGCCAGAATGGAATACCGTACTCGTGACCCTCGTCCCAAGAACCTTACAGGTGACTTGCGTGCGAAAGTGGGTGTCTCATATCTCTTGAGTGGCTTACACTCGATAGGCGCAGCTGTGACAGCTCGTAAGTACAAGCAAACCAATGAACTGAAACTCTATAACGAGGTGTCTGTGCCAACCATCTATCATCTTACAGGACTTGGTAATGACTACTATCGTTTTCGGGGTGTCAACACCTCTACTTATTACAAAGGCTATGGAGTGGGAGGTATGCTCACGTATTCGCAAAAAGACCAGAAAGGATGGTTTGCACAGGCAGAGTACGAATATACCAACATAGATAAAATCATATCCACGCTTAACGAACTGCCGATGGCAACATTGGAGAGCACTCGCTTCCATTTTACGGTGGGTTACTTGATGAATGATGAGCATCAGTATTATGGAGCTAACTTGAATGGTGAATTTTACCGCAAGGATGGCACAGAGAACATCTTTGGCACTGCGCAAGACAATATCTATCCTCTGATAGCTTCGGCAGGGCTTTACTCCTCGTTACAAGACAGGATAGGGATGGAAGCTTTCTATCAAAGCGTGTATTCCAACAAGTCTGCATGGGGAGGTAAGTGGAAATTAGCTTACATGGGTTTTTCGGAAAAGTATCAAGAACCTTATCGCCGATTAAAACATGCGGCTGTAATGACTTCATTATTGTTGGATGGCAAGGTAAAAGTAGGTAAATGTTTATTGTTGGGAAGTCTGCATGGCGGTTATGAGTGGGCTATCAATAAGCATAATGATGATAGCTTCTTGTCGGAGGATAAATCTGCGATGATGCGACCGCTTATCCATACCAATGAATATCTCAACAATAATCGTTGGAACATGGGAGCAGATGTGGAAGTACCACTCTTGGTGGCTCGACAGTTCTTGCCATTCATCAAACTCTCATGGCAGTACGATCATTATCTCCAAACGGCTCACCAAAATACTTTGGTTGCCTCTGTCGGTATTCGGTTTTGAAGAAATGATATAACATAACAATATAATAAGTTTATTAACTAAAAGTATCAATTTTATGAAGAAAAAGTTTACTTTATTATTGTTTGCGATCCTATCGCTTACAATGAGTCTGAATGCTCAAAGTCCTCTGGCTTTTCAGTGGGCACACTCTGTTGATGGTGCAACTACTGGTGGTGACAATGTGATGGGCATGTGCAAATCAAGTGATGGCTATTATTATATTGCCACAAACTTTGGTACGTCAACGACTCAAAAAGCGTTGAACGTTTGGTTTGATGGTGAACTGTTGAAAAATGAGCATGGTGCTTACGAGGGCAGTCCATACACAGGTACAAGTCAGAATGGCAATGGCAATATGTTGCTACAAAAAGTAGCAAAGGATGGCTCAGTTGTTTGGACTACGTTTACTAATAAGGGTGATGTCGATCACTCTGCAACTCAGATAGCTCCAACTTCTGATGGCGGCGTGATTATTGCTTTGAAATGTCGTGCTTGGGTAAAAGAAGCAGGATTGGAAAATATGCTATGTTATGTAGATGCTACCGAATCAGAAACTAATATTACTGGTGACCAAGTAGAAAGTGAGTATCGTTATTTGATTATGAAGATAACTAAAACCGGTACGATTGAATGGTATCGTAAAATTACGGGATTAGTTAAAACTGATGATGTAAAATATCCTACCAAGAATAACATCTATGTTTATGGCTTAGCTGTAGATGAGAATGATAATATTTATCTTGCAGGTAATTTCAGAACAGAAATGTATTTGAATAAGTCTGATGAGACAAAGGCTACTTTGGTAGCCAAAAGTAGTGTAGATACTTGGGGAGGTGATTCTCAAAATACGGTGGGTGATATGTTCCTTGTTAAGTTGGATAGCAAGGGTTATTATCTTAATAGTATTGTTAATAATGGTATTGTGGATTGTGCCTTTTTGGATAAGGTTGCGTATAATAATGGAAAACTTTACCTTGATGGTCGCGTGAAAAGTGTAGGCAATGAAATAACATTTGGTGGTGTCACAGTTAATGCGAGTAAGGATTTTCAGACTCTGCTCTTGCTTTCTGTAAACACGGAGGATTTGTCTGTAAACTATATCAAGTCGTTGACGTCTGTTGCGAATAAATCAGGAAGATTTGTTATACAGAACAAGAGTGCTCAATACTTGAATGGGTATGTTTACTTTACTGGTCTTTTGAATGGTAGTTGGAAGCAAGAAAGTGAAAGTGAGAATATAGCAACAAATCATTCTTCTAATCAGTTGAAGGGCTATGTCTTGAAGATGAATCCAGAAACAGGAAAAGTTGAAAAGGCAACTGTTCGTACAGATGGTGGTATTGGCGGTTTCTTTGGTGTTTATGAAGGTACAAAGAAATTGTATGCTTTCGGTTATGGCATGGGCGCTACTGATCGTGGTGCAATTATTGCTCCAATTGATAAGGAAACTTATGCTGTTGAAACTCCTATTATAGTTTGCACATATGGTATTGTCGGTAATGCAACCACACCTATCGTTGATGGTGAGAATTTTGTGATGGCAAATCGAGGTAAAAGCGCAGCGTCTTTCTATGGGACAGACAAAAAGTTTGAGAATTTGAAAAACTGGGGTTCTGTATATTACAGCTACAAGATGAGCGATGTCATTTCTACAGGTATCAACAGACCTACTGCTTCTGGCATTGATTCTGATGCAATTGTAGATGTTTATACGATCGGTGGTGTGAAGGTAAAGAGTGGTGTTGCAGCAGGCAATGCTACTGATGGTCTTGCCAAGGGCGTTTACATCATCAACCACAAGAAGGTAATCGTAAAGTAATTATTGTATAATACTCTTTTTAAATGAAGAAACAATTTCTAAGCCTGTTCCTTCTTCTCTTAGCTCCTGCATCATTGTTTGCTCAAACTGTGGAGCAGGATGCATCCATCCGTCAGGGCAAGTTGAAGAACGGACTCACTTACTACATTCGTCATAATGCCAAGGAGGCAGGACTTGCCGACTTCTATATAGCCCAGCATGTGGGCTCCATCTTGGAGGAACCGCGCCAGCGTGGCTTGGCTCACTTCCTGGAGCACATGGCGTTTAATGGTACCAAACATTTCCCTGGCAAGGGTAAGCAACTGGGCATCGTGCCTTGGTGCGAGACCATTGGTGTGAAGTTTGGTACCAACCTCAATGCCTACACATCAGTCGATCAAACGGTTTATCACATCGGTTCGGCTCCCATCAAGCGCGAAGGTATCATCGACTCCTGCCTCTTGGTGCTCAACGACTGGAGCCAGTTTATCAACCTTGAACCCAAGGAGATAGACAAGGAGCGTGGCGTCATCCACGAGGAATGGCGCAACCGCCGTACGGGCATGGCCATGCAGCGCATGATGGAGAATGTGATGCCTAAGATATACAAGGGCAGCAAGTATGAGGACTGTCTGCCTATCGGCAATATGGACATTGTGGATAACTTCCCTTACCAGGACCTGCGTGACTACTATCAGAAGTGGTATCGCCCCGACTTGCAGGCCATCGTGGTGGTGGGTGACTTCGACGTGGATATGATGGAGAGGAAAATCCAAAAGCTCTTTGGTAAGATTAAGGCACACAAGAATCCTGCCGAACGCATCTACTATCCTGTGAACGATAATGACAAGATGATTGTCGCCATCGAGAAGGACAAGGAGCAGCCTATCATCCTCGGTCATCTCTATATGAAGAGCGAGACCACTCCAGACAGCGAGAAAAACAGTGTGAAATATCAGCGTGAGGATTACATCAATGGCTTAATCACCTATATGCTCAATGGTCGCCTTTTGGAGAAAAAGCAAGTGGCCAATCCGCCTTTCATGAGTGCGACGGTGAAGAACGGTGCGTTCTTCGTTTCCCGCACCAAGGATGCCTTCAGCCTGAGCATCAGTTGCAAGCAGGACAATGTACTGGGTGGCGTTTCGGTAGCCGTAGGCGAGGTGGAACGTGCCCGTCAGCATGGTTTTACACAGAGTGAGCTGGAACGTGCCAAGAAACTCTATCTCAATGCTGCCGAGCGACAACTGAAGATGGAGAAAGACTATAAGAACTCTCACTATGTGAGCCAGTGCGTGAACAACTTCTTGGAGGGAGAGCCTATCTTGACCCCTACTTACAACCTCCAGTTGGTGAAACTGTTTGATGGCGAGGTGAGACTTGACGAGGTAAATAGTCAGGTGGGCGAGATAATCACCGATAAGAACCAGGTGTTCATCATGTATGGACCCGACAAGGATGGTTTCGTGGTTCCTTCGGAATCGGAAATTGAGAGCACCGTGCTTGCCGCACAGCAGAAGCGTTACGACGCTTACCAGGAGGAGCAAGTGCCAGCTACCTTGATGGCGGCCTTGCCTGCACCAGGCAAGATTGTGTCGGAGAAACCATACGGCAAGTTTGGCATGACGGAGATAGTCTTGAGCAATGGCATGAAGGTGTATGTGAAGTCCACCGACTATCAGGCCGACCAAATCACCATGAGCATGAGAGGCGAGGGCGGTACATCCGTCTATGGCGACGAGGACATACCTAACTTCGCCTTCTTGAGTGGTTCCATCACGGAGGCGGGTGTGGGCGACTTCACGGCCACTCGTCTTCGCAAGGCATTGGCAGGAAAGTCCTTGAAGTTGGCTCCTTCCATCACCAGCGAGGGACAGCGCATCACAGGCACCTCGTCAGTAAAAGACTTGGAGACGATGCTTCAGTTGGCTCATCTCTATTTCACTGCTCCTCGCAAGGACAGCATGGCGTTCGAGGGAATGATGAATCGCAACCTTTCGCTCCTGAAGAATCGCAACGCCAGTTCGAAGGTTGTTTACAACGACTCCCTCTCGGCTACTCTGTACGACCACAATGTGCGTAAGGCTCCTGTAACCGTGGAGATTGCAAAAAAAGCGGATTACAACCGCATCTTCGAAATCTATCGTGAGCGTTTCAGCGATGCGAGCAACTTCAAAACCGTCTTCATCGGCAAGGTCGATATGGCGCAGCTTCGTCCGTTGCTCTGCCAGTATCTCGCCACCCTGCCTTCTACCCACAAGGCAGAAAAGAGCAACAAGGCCAACGTGCCTCAGATTGTGAAGAAGAACGAGGTGGTGAAGTTCGTGCATAAGCAGGAAACTCCGCTTGCCAACGTGAGCGTGTTCTATACAGCCAACGTCCCATTTTCGCCGAAGAACGACTTGGTGCTCGACATATTGACCCGTGTCCTCCAGATCGCTTACACCGACTCGGTACGTGAGGAGAAGGGTGGAACATACGGAGTGGGCGTAAGCTTCAACTTAGAGAAGGAGGATAATCCGAATGCCTTGCTTCGCATTTCCTACAAGAGTGACCCAAAGCGTTACGAGGAACTGAATCCTGTCATCTACAAGCAACTCCTGAACATCGCCGACCATGGTCCTGTGGCAAGCAGTATGGATAAGGTGAAGAAGTATCTGAAGAAGCAATACGGACAGATGGCAATCACCAACGACTACTGGAGCTACGTCATCTGGCACCAGCTCGACGACGATGCCGACTTCGACAAGGATTACTGCAAGATGGTGGACAGCCTGACAGCTTCTGATGTGCAGAAAATGGCTAAGGAGTTGTTGAAGCAGAATCATCGTGTAGAGGTTACCATGCTCTCGGAGTAAGGATCAGAAAAAGATAGTATGGCGTTTCTTGCATATATATGTATGCGGAAACCTATTATCTATAGTTGAGAAAAAAGAAATTCCCAGTTAGGAAAAAATATTTTGTCAGTTGATTGACAAGTTTTCCCTAATTGGGATTTTCTTTTCTACTGAAGGTGCGAAACTTGATAGTAATATCACTTATTATAAATAACCTATGAGGTAAATCCCCAAGACCCATAAATTCCCAGGACTCATAAAATGGAATAAAACCTAAAAAGTGATGTGGAAGTATGGCTTTTTAGGTTTTTCTTGTTACTTTTGTATCATGTTATCGAAAAGTCAAAACAAAATGAATACAGATTTCACCAAGGACAGCATCGAGTCGGCCTATTGCTTCTTCCATCAGAAGTTGCGTGTGTATGAATATTCCACCAGTCCCACTCAGCGTGATGATATAGAATATGCCATCAGCCAATATGTAGATGGGATGAACCCCGCGCTCTACCAGTTGTTGGCTAATGGCACTCCGCATTATCTGCTCGACCATACTACTTTCGAGCAAGATATGCGCCATGCCATCGAGCGGCTCGATAGCATGTTGTAGAAAGAAGAAAATAGCAACTTATGACAATTTGTCAGCCAGCGTGTGTCAATATTACCATTGGCACACGCTTTGTTATTATAGGTAGCGTAAACACTTAGAGATGAGGCTCCCGATAGATGCATATCTTCGGCAAACTTCCAGTCAGGGTGTTAATGAGATTTTATAACATATTAATAACGAAAAAATAAAAACAAAATAATTATGGGAAAAGTAATTGGAATTGACTTGGGTACCACAAACAGTTGTGTTGCCGTTT
>ENA-ORMS01000261-ORMS01000261.1-human-gut-metagenome-genome-assembly--contig:-NODE-261-length-56835-cov-10.925819_pt1 | contig 56835 bp, 63 predicted proteins | sample MGYA00242104_ERZ508997 | MGnify/ENA primary metagenome ERZ508997 (study PRJEB26280, sample SAMEA2338704) | human gut metagenome | biome: human gut; feature: human-associated habitat; material: faeces...
CAGAATCACCCAGATTATACTCCAGATTTGCTGTAGATGACGTGGAGAAGGATCCATCTTCATCGTAATCCGTAGTGTATTCATCCAAAGGCTCGATTTCTACAGAATCTGCGGTTGTCAGTTCTGATGCATTGATAACAGAGCAGGTCTTCCTGATATCATCAAAGACGATGGTGGCATTGAACAGCTTGCGGAATTCCTCTATAAAGGTATAGCTTGACCAATGAGGTAGTGCTTTACGGAGTTCTCTGGTCTTGTAAGCTGAAGCAATATACAGGAGATTCCATGGTTTGCAGTCAAAGTCATTGCGCTTGAGCTTATATCCTTCGTACTCCACCACCTTGCGAAATATGTACATCAGGTTGGGCTGAACAGCCAAGTTCATGACAAATGGCGCATTGTAGCCGATGAACTGCTTAGTTTTATCCACTCCAACAAAATTAGCAATCATATCATTTGTTTCGTCCCGTACAGGTACGAAACACCATTTACCTTCAACTCCCAGGAACTTCGACTTATCTTCATCAAGTCTATAGATGTCATTGATCTTTTGAAGGTTTTTAAATCCCTGAGACCAGCCCTTGTCGACAGTATAACCGGGTTTGTCAGCTGTGCCAAATGTTGCGATTTCATCGATATAATGCTTGGTCATCCTGTCATTATACTTGATGCGGGATTTTCCGCCCACAATCTGCAGTTTTATTTCAGCCTCCGTTACGCTGATGATGGTTCCTACACCCGATAGAATCAAACGACCGCTCACGTACAGTTTGCAGTCATTAAACTTCTGGGTAACCTTAGATACATCGAAGCGGCTAACATTGTGGAAAACTCTACGGTTATCCATAATCGACATCGGAAAGTTAATGTCGTATGAATATTCTCCATCGTCCGTGACGTACTGGTTGGCGTATGTTAACTTGATGGATTGGCTGGCAGCCGGATAGGCTGCCATACCATTAATAACACATGTAATCATAGACTATTTGTTTGATTTCATTTTCTTGTATTGACTCCATTTGCGGTCGAAACCATCTGGACCCGTAATGACCACGTATGATTTGATGCCCAGATTGAGCTGTTCATTGAGCCTTTCAATGGTTGAACTCACGTTATAGAGAGATGCACCTACCAGTTCGTTGTCTGCATTAACATTGACAACAGGTGCAACAACGGCAGCGCTGCCAGTTCCCATGGCACGACTTACGTCTTGGGCTGTGAGCGATGCCACGGTATTATTGCGCTGTGCTGCATCGATGAGCTGAAGGGCAGGAAGGAGCTGAGGATTATTCACAGCGTTATGATTCGCCACGAACTCGCCTGCATGAACCACGCCAGCTTCTTTCTTCCAATGACCGGGACCAGTGAAACCGCCCTCATAATATCCTGCTGCCTCTGCCTGATGCTGTTTTTTTATTGTGGCAATCTGAAGCATACCTGCAGCAGTAGCGAGTCCGGCGGCTATAGGGGCGATGATGTAGCCCACTGTAGGGATTGCTGCAGCTGAAGAGTAGGCATTGATAGCCGACATAGCGGTAGAAGCGACTGCCTGAGCAATCTCTATTTTCATCGCTTTCTTGTTAGCTTTAGTCTTTGCCGCAGAAATCTCCTTGTCTCGTTTCGCTTCGAGTCGCTTCTTCTTGGCAGAATTATTGCCGGCCGCAGAAATCTGCTTGTCGTAGTTCGCCTGAATCTTGGCTACCTCCAGGTCGGAACATGCCTGAGAGTAGGCTGAAGCTGCTCCCATCATACTTCTGATACTACTGAAGGCTGCACCTGCTATGGCTGCAATATTCTTATAGGTCTCTTGATTCATCTGTTTCTTGGCATCCTGGTATGCCTGTTCGCTGATCTTATCCTCTTCTCGAAGCTTCTGAAGATTATCATTAACCATCTTCTGCTGCTGGATGGCAGCAATGGCGCCTCCCGCAATGGTGGCGAGATTATCTGATCCGAGCGAACCGCTACGGTCATCGGTCTGTCTAGTCATCTTCTTGGCGGTATCGAGAGCGGTGGTTGCATCGTCTTTTGCCTGATCTTTGGCGTCCGGCTTGTAGGATGCATACTTGTTAGCGATGCCCATCTTCATGCGCTGATACTCCTCTTCGCTTACAAGACCAGCCTTGTGAACATCATCCAGTCCTGCAAGCTCCAGTTGCATCTGCTGTTCATTGCCGAGGGTGAGATACTCCTGCTTGAGCTGCATCAGCGTGTCATCGTATTGCTTTTGGCGGTCATACTGGTGCTGCTGCTCGCTGCGCTCAATCTCTCTGGCTATCTGCCAGTACTCGTCAGAGGACTTCAGATAGAGTGCCTGTTTCTCTTTGAGAAACGTCTGGTCGAGTTGAAAAAGCGCCTCATTGATAGCACTCTCGTTATGATAGAGGTCGGAGTCCTTATTGTAATATTCGGCAGTGATGGCCTGTTCTGCCACTTGCCGGTCGTACTCCAGGTCCTGGAGGTCTTGCGTCTGCTTGCGCTCATAATCGGCAGAGATCTTCTCTTTCTGGGCATTCAGACGCTTGTACTCCTCACTCTCAGCCTCTCCGTATTTGCGAAGGATGTCTATGCGCTGCTGAAGTCCCTGCTCCTTAATCTTCGCCATGCGGTCGTTGTATTCTGCCAGGCGAATCTGACCGGTAGAGTAGAGGGTAGTGGCTTCCAGCTGCTGAGCCTCGGTACTTTTCTTGGCATCATCCAGCTCTTTTTTGAGGTCTGCCTTTCGCTTGATTTCTGCTTTACGTGCAGCAGCTTCACGCTTCTTTCGCTCCTTTTCGGCTGCTTTACGCTCCTTCTCTGTTGTGTAATGACCGGTAGAGCCCGTTGTCCTGTTCGTTCCTGTGCTTTCGCCTTGGAGACTCTTCTTTTCTTTCTTTTTATATAGTTTCTGGAGATTTGCATTCTTCCTGAGTTCTGTGTTATAATAGGACTCTTCTGCATTGAGTTGCTGTTGCAGGCTCAGGTTTTCCTTGAGTCTCCGTGTATGAATCTCCTTCTGCTTCTCATTACTCTTTAATGCATCATTTTGCTCAATGAGCTGACCGGTAAATGCATCTGCTACAGCTTCGCTTTCATATCGTTCAGGATGTGACTTACGTTCGGCATCAACTGCTTTAAGAGAGTGGCGTATTTTACTTTCTTTAAGTTTCAGCTCCAGTTTCTTTTTGTTGATTTCAACCTTGCGCTCATATATAGCTTCTGCCATCGCCGCGTTCTCCAGCTCTTTGATATAGTTCTGGATTGCAATCTGGTTGTCATTATACAGCTTTCCTTCCTTGGATATAGAAGCATGATACTCCGGAACCAGTTTCTGCATGGCTGCGATAGCTTGCCTGCGCTCATCTACGGTGTAGGCGTTGGAATGGATAACTTTGTTAAGCATATCCACTTTGTTGCGTTCATCAAGAGTTGCATCAGATACTTTCTTGGCGAGACTTGCCTGTGCTTCCGCAACCGCCCTGTTGTTCTTTGCTTCTTGTGTGCTGTTACGCATAGCTTCATTATACGAAGTAAAGGCTTTAACAGCTCCATAAACCGCAACTCCTACCACCGTAAGAACGGTGGCGAGTGCGGCCCATGGATTAGTAAGACTGGCTAAGCGGGCTGCCCTCATTACAACGATATAGCCTTGCACGCCCTTTGTTAAATACGCCCATGTAGCCTGCAGGGCTACCATGGCAGCACGCAGAAGGGTTGTTGTAGCTATATATGCTTTGTCTATGGCAGCTGCGTATGTAGTAGCTGCTGCTTTTAGCTTGATGGCTATAGTTTCCTTATACCAAAGAGCCGTGCAGACAGCGATGGCGGAACCTATTATTGTGAGCTGTTTGACGTGGGTGAACGTAAAAGTTATCAATGTTGATAACACATGTATGCCTATGCTCAGGGTAGAGATGGCATATCTGGTTACTGGGATGAGCTGTTCACCCAGTTCTACAGTGAGGTCTTCAAAACGTTTCTTTGCCTTATCCAGCTGGGCTTGCACAGTATTGTTCTGGACATTGAACTCATTGATGACACTTGTGCCTGAAGCGTATGACTGGGTAGCGAGATCCTGGGCAGTTCTTACCTGGTCCAGGTGTGAAGCTACTGCAGAGAGAACGCCAACGGCACGAGTACCATTCAGCTGCATCTCTTCAAACATAGGAGCCATTTCAGCAAACCCACCTCTAGACTTCATGGCAGAAAGGAATGTCATCAATCCCTCATTTGCATTGGTCTTCATCAAGTTTGAGAACTTCGTGACTTCTACACCGGCAATCTTTGCGAATTTAGCCGGTTCCTGATACATCTTGGTTATAAGCTGAGAGAACACAGTAGCAGAGGTTGCCTCTTCCTGCATATTCTGATCGAGTGCAGAAGCGAGACCCATCAGTTGTGCTTGAGTCATGCCTGCCTGGATGCCTACACCGGAAAGATCGGCGGTGAAATCGACTATATATCCGGCATTGGCTGATGAATTCTGGGCGAGTTCATTGACGGCAGAACCAGTGGCGAGCATTGCACCACGGAGTCCTTTGGTCTTATCTTCCCCGAACATCTGAGCAAGTTTGCCAATCTTGTCGACCGCTCTTTCTCCCAAGTCATCGCCTAGCGCAACGTTAATCTTGTCGGCTCCATCAACAAACTCTTCAATCATATCCTTGCTGGTGATGCCCAGGCGACCGGCAGAACCAGCCAGTTCATTGAGCTGCTCACGAGCCGTACGGGTGTCCATTCGCTTGAAGTCTTCGTTCATCCGGTGAACCTCTTCATCGGTCTGACCTGTATATTTGCGGACGTTTGCCATGGATTCCTCCATATCGGCATAGGCTTGGGCGCATTTTCGGATGGTCATAGAGAGTCCTGCGTATGCAGCGATAATCTGCGATACAGCTCCCCAGTTGGTATTGAGCACGTTAACGAAACGAGACCAAAAACTTGTTGTTTCTCTTGACTCGCTATTGATGGCATTCATCTCTCGCTTAACCTCTTTGAGCTTTTGCTGAAGCTTTTTCCATTCCTCAGAATTACGCTCGACAGCTCCTGAGCGTAGCTGCTTTTGTACTGTTTTCATTACAACAGACAATTCTTTATATGAGGCAGAAGAAAGATTGTTTAATGTTCTATTCACCTGCTCTTGGCTGGTTCGCAATGTCTTGAGTGAAGCATTTATTCGATTTATCTCTTTATCGAAAGCCTTGGTGTCATCTCCTTTTTTGAATGCATCAGTCTTTTTTTGCTTAACTTGTTCGAGCTGCTTTTCAAGCAATGCGATAGTCTGTTTTGCTTGTTTGTCATCAAGCAGAACCCGGCCTATGAATGTTTGTGTACTGTTTGCCATAAATGATATTTATTATAGTTTTCTGCAAAGATAAGAATAGCTGAAAAGCTATAAAAATACCATAAAAAAGCCATCGAATGCAACTGTATTCGATGGCTGTGTATATATTAAAGTATTACGCTGTCTTTATTTTGGGATTTTTCAAGAGCTGCATAATTTCTGAGAACTCTTGCAACTTTATTCCTTAAGTTAATTGTATTGTCAGCAAACACAAATTCTTCTTTATCTATACTATGATTTGATACCAATACTGAATATGAATTGCCGTCCTTGAAGAATAAAGACAAGTTATTGTTTGGGCTATACATATCTTGTATAGTAAGCTTTGGCTCATCTTCCATACCCTTGTGAGGATAAGAAGAAACATGCTTCCCCATCCTGTTAAGAGTATGGCCAACACCTAGAGTGATGAAAGCTGCAATAGCTGAGAATATCAATATACCTACCATAATTCTAAAGTTTGTCATTATCTTTGTTGCAAATATAATAATAAAAATCAGAATATGCAAGTTTTTTATGTTAAATCTTTGCTTTAACCTTGTTATTTAACTACATCTATGTATCTCGAGTAGTTAATCCTGGAATGAGGGTTGAAGTTGACGATTTGAACCTTATAGCCTTTTGCCCCCCAGCGCCACCACAGAAACTTGTGCTTGTAGGTGCGGCTGACGATGGTCGTGAGGCTATCGTAGGCGGTATATTGGCATTGTCTGGCAGGGATGTCGATGTGAAGCTGTAGCCATCGGTCTCTGTATGAGAAGACGGAATCGGCAGTCTCTGGGACTGGTGAGATGGGCACTGTGTCGGTCGTGGCAGATGAGACTGTATGGATGGTCTGTGCATCTTTGAGTCGAACCTTGAGGTCTTTGATGAGCTGGGCGTCGGTGAGGTGGAGTTTTTGAAGCTCATCATATTTCACCTGCAGTGCATTGTTTTGAGCCACAGGCAGGGAGTCTTGGACTTTGTCATACTGAATGTCATAGTTGACGTTTGCCACATTTTGCGTCATGCGGTCGAGGTCTCTCTGCAGAGCCTCGTTTTTGTTAGCCGAACTGATGAAGGCAACCATGGTCGTGATGAGCATGATTGCCAGGAGTGAAATGATGGTCTTTGGAGATTTCATAATTTATGCGATGTCTTTATATTCTTGGATAGCGTTGAAGCATGGGCACATTTTGCGCCAGTTGGACTTGTCTGTGCCCCAGATGTCACGGTGGCCCATGATCTGAGCCGTTGGGAACTTTTGTTTGAGCTTGTGGAGTAGGAGCACAAGAGCGTCTTTTTGCGCTGGTGTGCGGTTATCGATAGGTTTGCCGTCGGCATCGATGCCACCGATATAGGCCACGTTGATGGCGGTGGAGTTGTAGCCCTGGACACCATTGCTGACATGCTCGATGGCGAGGAGTTGGTGGACACCACCATTGGTGTCGATGACATAATGATAACCAGGATTGGACCAGCCTTTTCGGTGGAACTCAGCCTTGAGGTCATCGATGGTCTGACGCTGTGAACCTGCTGTGCAGTGAACGAAAATGCGTTTAATCTGTCTCATTGTTTTTATGATTAAAAAATTTGTTTTTGATATTCTCGAACTTGGCATCGATGGCGATAGCCACGCCAAAGATGGAGCCAGCATACATGAGTGTCTGAGCAAAGTACCAGAGCACGTTGTCAGTGACATCTCGCATCTGTGATGTGAAATAGCTGACGTATGCCAGTACGATGCCAGAGGTGAGCACCACGATGGCTGAGCCGTATTGTATCCATTCTTTAGTATTTCTCTGCATGATATTTTTGCTTTTTATTATGCAAAGGTAATTAGGTAGGTGGAAAAATAAAAATACCCGATAGCCACCTCGCTATCGGGTATTTATCAATTAGACCGCTCTCTCAAGCACCTCATGAGCCATCTCCTTGGCTTGGATGCGCCAAGCCTGGAAGGTGTCATACTCCTTTTGGTGCTCCTCATTGCCATCGCCATGGTTGCACAGGATGGCCTCGACCTGGTTTTGGCTGTATTTGGTGCGAACCAAACCTGCGGCAAAGTCATCGTAGGTTGCTGACTGGGCTGCAATCTTGGTGGAGCCGTCTGGCTCTGTGCCCTCGTAGCTGAAGGCGGTGATGCCCTTGTCCGCTGCCTTGGACTTGTCGTCTGAAGAAGAACCTGGAGTGTTTGTCTCCGGGTGATAGTCTTCTATTTTTTGCTCACCGAGGTAGAGCAAGAAGTGATCATCGTCATATTTGACGAAGCTCTTGCGAGCTGGATAAATCTTTTTCATAACCGTTTATGTGAATTTATAGAACTTCTTTTTGAACTTGTTGTGAAGCTCCTTGACAACGGTTGAGAATGGTAGCTCGTCACGACAGAAGTCGTTGAGGGCTTGGTCTATCAGGATCTTGGAGCCTGTATAGAGGTAGTGGTCGGTGGTTTGCCAGACCTCTGTGGTGCCCTCGATGTGGTCGATGATGCGATAGCGCAGGGTGAGGCGCTTCTTGGGCACCTCCTTGGTGACGAGGTGGGTGCTGCCGTCTGCGGCAGTCTCCTCGACCTGCACGGTCTCCTTCTCAATGACCGAGTCATCGACCTTGTAATCTATGACTTGGATGAGGAACTTGTTCTCATCCTTACCCTCACTGCAGATGATGTCCTCGATGGACTGCTGCTGTGATTTCTCCATTCCCTCGAAAGGGACGCGCGCACGGCGTGCCTTTACGAGTTTACCAAATCTTTCCATACCGATTTTCTTATATAGATTTTTTGTGTTGGCGTGTATGCCCAGCCCTAGGCGTGATGCTGCCTTGAGCTGGATCTGACGCTCTGAGTAACCTTGCTTGCGGAGTTTTGCCACCTGTGCGCAGAGATCATGCTTGAATCTCTTGCGCAAGAGGGCGTGGTCAGCGTAGATGATCTGACCGCAGAAGTCGATGCCATCGCAAGTGCGATGGACACCCCATGACTTGTTGATAGAGAGATGCCAGTCTCTGGCGAGGTGCATGACGGAGAGCTCTGCCATGAGGCGGAGGAACACCTTATCCTCGTGGAGGATGTAGATGTTGTCCATGAAGCGATAATAATGGCGGAGCCCCTGTTGGCAGAACCGCTCGAAGCGGTCATTGAGGGATTTCACCCCCCCACTTAGCAGTCTAGCTTGCTCTGGTGTGCGGCATGTAACGAGCATGTCGCTGACGTAGCGAGCCTGCCAATAGCGGAAGCGGTCGGCATCTTGGAGGATGTCGAAGCAGCGGATGGCGAGGTAGTCGAAACGAGCGAGGAAGAGCTGCCCCAAGAGCTGGGCTAGCTTGACACCGAGCACGATGCCGGGATTGAAGCTATCCACCACCTCGTCGATGAAGGCGAGGAGCTTGCGGTCTTTGATCTTGCGGCGGTACTCTGCCTTAAGCAGGTTGTGGTCGATATACTGAAAATAGTGGTGGATATCCATGGGCAGGCAATAGAAGGTCTCGGCTTGTGGCGAGGAGAAAATGTCTCGCTTCACAAGCTGATAGAAATAATGTGTGCCCTTGCCCTTGGTGCCAGCTGGGCTGTGACCATGGATGGTGCGGCGCAGGTCTGCCTCGACAGGTGCGAGGGCGGCATGCTGCATCACGTGGTCGATCACTGGCAGCTTGTTGACCTGTCGATGCTTGGGATAGTCGATGTCTTTTGCCACATAGGGTGATGTGTGCCAGGACTCTGACTGGTATGCCCCGAGCATGCGGTCTAGGTTATGGTCTAGGTTTGCCTCGAACTGCTGCACCGACTGGCGATGCATCTTCTGGCGTGCATAGTCGTAGAATGCACGTCTGAAGTTGTCGAGTGTCTCGACCTGTGGCGAGATATGGCCAAACCTTCTCATAACTCTTGCGGTGTTAAGTCTGTGTAATAATCTGTGTAAACTGTGTATCTGTGCAGATAGCCTGCACTGGAAAAATGGTGTCTGCTTTTTTTATGTTCATAACCTTCGACCGGATGACCTTATTGTCATCATCTACCAGCTAATCTTGGTGTGTGTATGTATCGCCATGGGGCGAGGACTGACCCTATTATCTCGAACAGGGTAGCAAACGATAGCCCTGTATAAGAGAGTCTCTAGTGTTTAAGTTGAGGGCGGCGCCGATGTTACCGTTGGCATTCGAGACATCATTGTTAACGTTGAGAGTCGAAGAACCGCATTGACCGCCATTGTTAGCGTTACACCCACGCAGGCAGAGACGGAAACCAGCACCAAGGGTCACACCCTGGTTAGAAAACCACTGCAAAGTTAATAAAAAAATCGGATGGAAAGAAGTCAAAGAGCGTTTTTTTGCCAATATGGGCTAAAAATTTTGGTCGCCGACCGCCAAAGGCGGTATCTGAGGGTGCGAGCTGCGCTCGCTGGGTGCTTGCGGCGGCGCCGAGGTCACCGCTGGCAAACGAGACATCATTGCTAACGCTGAGAGCCGAAGAACCGCATCGACCGCCACTGCTAGCGCTACACCCACGCAGGCAGAGACGGAAACCGCTCGTAGCTTTGGAAGTATTCCAGAAATAGCTAGTCCAGTATGTGGTCTCGCTGCCTCCGACGGCCGTGGCGAAATTCTCCAAATGCTCCATGGAGAGTCGGGTGATGTAGCCCTCGCCTGTGGCAGGCGATGTGCTGTAAGCCTTCATGCCCGTGGCTGAGCCGATGGTCCATGAGCCGTAGATGGATGGTGCGACGAGGTGTGTGGCTGTGGTATCGGAGTTGATGCGCACCTGCTCGTCATCCATCATGCGCCAGAGGTAGCCGCCCTGTGCGTGCTTGAGACCGAAGAAGCTGGAGACCTTGGCTGTGTAGACCGTGGTGCCAGCGTCATTTTTGACTGCGTAGGTAGTCTCGCCCACGCTGTCGCCCAGCTCGATGCCTGCGGACATGGGGAGGAATGGGCGGTAGGAGTTGTAAGTGCCCCAGGTATCCCAGTTGAAGTTTGAGGTGCCTGCACCGAGACCGCCCTGGTAGAGACCGTTGGAGTCTTTGGCGGTGTTGACGGCATCTTGGTCGTAGTGTGTGCCCATGATGACCCCGATGAGTGCGGCGATGATGGTGGTGTGTCGCATGGTGGTGCAGAGCCACCCCTTGCCATTCTTGCGTGCGGCGGCACGGAAGTATTCTGTGGTCTGCGAGCTTGCCGGCTTGCCGCAGAGGGTGCGGTTGGTGCCGTCAAGGGAGGCATCGTTGTTGCCTCCTCGGTAGTCAGAGCCTGTGTTGATGAAGCTGACGAGTCTGCCTGTGCTGCGCTCGATGGTGGCGAAGCCTGAGGCGGAGATGGAGCCGATAGGGATCTTGTAGTTGTACTCGCCAGGGATAGGCTTGAGACCGATCATCTCGTAATGGAGGGCACCGACATCCTTGGTGACGAAGTAGAACTCTCTGCCCCATCCCCACTGGTAGTGGCCCTGTGAACCGTCTAGCTTGGCGGCTTCGCCCGTGGCATACTTGTAATGGTCTGTGGCATCGAGCTTGCGGCGGCTGTGGTCATTCTTGACGAGGTAAGCGCCGAGACCTAGGGTGAGCGGCAGCTCACGGAGGACATCGAGGTCGCCGACCACCATGGCCGCCTTGGGGGTGGCGTTGGCTGTATTCCACACTCTGCCGCACCATGTGTGGCTGCCCAGGCTGAGGTCAGCCTTGAGGGCGGACAACGGTATCTTGGTGACGTTGCCTTTTTGGTCAGTCATGAGGAATGACTGGTTGCTGTTGACGGTGTTAACGTCATGAGCCTTGTCGAAAGTTTTTTTGTCTATCATAATGAATTAATCTTAAGATTGCACGATATTGTTATATATCCATGTGGTTTTGCCACTTGTCAAGTTTGAGCCGATCATCTCGCACCACCCGTAGACTTCTATCTGACGATATGAGGTTGAGATGTATATGTTAGAAGTTGGCTTCAACACATCATTGCTGCCTTGGCATGAGACCTTGGCTGGCAGTGAACTTCTTGTTATCACTGGATTAAAGAAGACCACTCTCATGCACTCGTTGTCATTGAGGTGTGGCAAGATGAAAGAACCGTATCCCATGTTGAAAGCCTTGGCCATGACGGCTGCGCCCATATTGCCGCCCCAGTTGGCTAGATAACGAAGTGTGCTCAGGTTGAGGTCACCTGTGACAACTGCATTGGTGAACTCGCCATGGTCGCACACGATATTGTTGAATGTGCCCTTGTTGGCCAACACCTCACCATCCTTGGCTCGGAAGACGATGTTGCCATCGGCATCCTTCATCTCAATGGTCTCGACCCCGAGGTTTTTGACGAGCTGGTAGCGTGACATGATTATGTTGGCGACAATCAGCTCGATGGGGCTGCCGACTCGCCAGTAGCCGTTGTTGATGTCATCTGCGCTGCCGGGGTAGTTGTCGGCTGTCTTGACGTGGCTCTTGACGCAGGAGTAGGTGTTGTCGTTGTAGATGACGGTATCCTTCCACTCCTTGCCAGTCTCTCCAGCCTCGAAGCAATAGCCCACGCCGCAGTCTGCCCAGAGCTGCGGACCACGGAGGACGGCACCACGCTCACCCTGCTGCCCCTGACTGCCTGTCGTGCAGACTGGAGAGGTATATGTCTCCTTGCCATTGGTATACGTGATGTGTGTGCGTGTCCAGATGTAGTGACCATCTTGCCACTGTGGTGGAGTGGTCTGCCACCCTGTTGTTGGAGGAGTATCGCAGCTGGTGGAGTCGGCATACTCCATCTCGGTGCTGGCTATGCCAACACCGAGCTTGAGGAAATGTATGAGTAATGTCTTGACTGCCATGATCACTTGACTGACTCTATGGTTAATGATATGTCTGTGCCTCCGCCATGGAGACAGTCGTCTCTGGTGACGTTGAAGGATGAGAGCTGCACGGTCGGCTTGCGTGCGGCATCGGTGTTGAGCACCACGCCTGCCGGCGACTTGAGTGTGAAGTAGAACTTGGTGTCTATGGTCTGCGACTTGCCTCGGACCACGAGCTTTGGGGTGAATGTGACGGAGCCGTTGCCGCTGGTGTCCTCCTCGATGGTGATGTCTAGTGGACTCGGACATGGGTCTATGTCGTATGGGTCGGAGGCATCCATGACGGTGACGAAGTCGTAGCCGATGAGCTTGTCTGCCGCCATGGACTTGTCGATGTAGACCTCGCCCTTGTAGTCACGTGTGCAGGTGACATCAGCGGCCTTGACGGTGAGCTTGGCGGTGGTGGCATCGCTGATGAGCTGCCAGCCTGTGTCTGAGCTGATTGCCTTGTACCACTTGTAATAGAGGGTGGAGGTAATCTCGTCATTGCCCTGCAGAGCCTTGGCAACGAGGACGCAGCTGTCATCTGGGCTGCTGAGGGTGAAGCTCTTGGCATCGCCCGCGGCTATGGTGACACGGTATGCCGTGCCCGTGTATGGACCGACTTGGATGGTGTAGTCTGCCTGGATGTCGTCTGTGACCTCTGCGCTCTGCGCCTTGGCTGAGATCTTGCCCACCATCTTGATGACGATGGGGGCATAGCCAGAGGCTTGGACGAGGTTGCCGACGATGCGGAGACCGTAATAGAGCTGTGAGGCTGACGGCACGACTCTCTCGAAGAGGCCTGTGAAGAGTCCGCTGGACTTGCCTGCGGAGTCGAAGGTGATCTCAACGCCGTTGAAGTAGTAGCGCATGCTGACTGGCGTGGAGACCCCCTCAGCCACTCGGGATGATGTGCAGACGAAGTTGAGTAGCGGCTTGGTCTTTGAGAAGTCTGGCATGACGGTGACCTTGTCTCCGTTGCGCTGATACTCCTGGTATAGGTCGCCGTTTGGTGACTGTATCATGGCCATGTATGTGCCGACACGGCTGATGAACTTGATGCTGACGCTCTTGCTGGCTCCACTCATGACTCACCCTCCTCTGACTTATTGGTTGAACTGATGACGAATCTCTGGTCAGTGGCCACTGGCAGCTGCTGGCATGAAGTGCCCTCCTGCTCCTGTCGCGCCTCTTGGCCTGTGAGGGCGATGGCTCCGATCTTTGAGCAGATGGCTGCCAGGTTGAAGAGTGGACCGAAGACCATGAGGTCTTGGAGCCAGAGGAGGAAGTTGCCATCCTGAAGCTCTGTGCGGTCGCCCTGTAGGTGGAGGTGCTCCACCACGAGGCGGTTGGCTTTGATGTATCTTTCCATATCTTTTTAATGTTGAATGTTGAATGTTGAGTGTTGAATTATTTAGTGCCAGACGAATGGGGTGCCGTCGGCATCTGTGAAGACCTTGCCGTCGGCATCGGCTGCCAGGGCGAGCGGGTCTAGTATCTTGACATCGAGCGCCATGACTGCGCCTCGGCTTGGGTCGACGAGGTCGGTCTTGATGGTGGGCTGCATGCCGTGACCCTTGAGACGATAGTCTATCTTGGTGGCGGAGAGGTTGGCACCCATGTACCAGAGTGGCAAGAGATTGCGCTCGGCATCGGGTATCTTGCCGGCATTGTCGTAGATGTATGCCTCTGGCTGTATGGAGGTGGTGCCTGGCGGCAGGTTGTCAGTCACGCCCATGTAGTCATAGTCGAATGACGGTATGCGTCGGGCGAAGGTGATGACCTTGGTAGGGCTGGCATCGGTGAGTGCCACGGCCGATGGGTTGCCTGTGGCACTGTATCGGGCACGGCAGCGGAGGCTGCACCTCTCGCCCATGAGCGACTGGTCTATGGTGATGGAGTCGCCATCGGCTGAGACGCAGACCTCTAGGTCGTCATCTGTGATGTCTGTGTAGTAGCCTGTGTTGCGCAGCATCTGCCAGGCGAACTTGCGCTCGGCCTTGGCGCACTCCTCTGTGCCCAGCCTGAGGGAGGCTGTGACGGTGGCTAGGCTCTCGTCTCTCAGGGGGTTGTAAAAGCGGTCACCGCATGAGAGCAAGAGGACTGGCTTGTATAGGGTGGCATTGCGGCAGGTGAACGGGAAGTCTTGGGTGATATTGCGTACCTCGCCTGTGCGTATGTCGAGGAACTTGGCCTTGAAGCGCAAGGTGATGGGCTTTTGTGGCTGTGCATTCTGATACCAGAGGATCTTGCCTGTGTCATCGCCCGAGAAGGTGATGACCTGCTGGTTGGTGGCGTTGACGAGGGTAGTCTGCTCGACACCATCGACGACACGGCACCAGGAGACATCTGTGAGCTGGCTGTTGACGCAGCCGCTCTGCAATATGCCGTCTCTGTCTATGATGCCCACGGTAGGCTTGATGACGGCAGGTGTGAGGGAATAGTCTGGTGCGTATTCGCCACTGTCGGCATCATAGGTCTGCTCGTTGGGCACGCTGCCCTCTAGCGTCATGGAGACGCTGAGTTGGAGCGGTGTGAACTTGAAGTCTAATCTGCGAGTCTTCATATTTATGAGTGTTGAATGTTGAATGTTGAGTGTTGAATTTAGACGGCGTACTCGAATGAGGCGGCGTCTTGAGCCACCTCATCGCCCATGCCGTCACGCAGGGTGACGGTGGCTGTGAAGCGGATGACCTTGGGGATGCCGTCGCTGTCGACTGATAGGTCGTCTTGGGTGAGGACGATGGCCTTGCCTGCTCCGCCTCGGTTGAGTGACCAGATGTTGTCGGAGGAGACGCGCTGCTCGCCCCTGGAATTCTCAGTGTAGCGTGTCCAGGCGACATCGTTGTCGAGTATGTCGGCGGTGATGTCTTGACCGTAGAGATATGCCACGATGGTGAGGGGCGCACGGAAGTTGTCGTAATCATAGACGGTCTCAGCCTCGATGAAGTCGATGGTGAAGTTGGGGTTGCCCTCGATCATCGCCCAGTCGGTGTTGTTCCACCGTGGGGCGGTGTGTGTGCCTGTCTTCTGGCATCTCCACTTGCAGCCGGTGTACCAGACATCGGAGGTCTCGTATTTTTGGGTATCCTCATTGAGGGATGCGCTGTAATAGTCGGCGGTCTCGCTCCATGGGCCTCTGTCAACGTAGGTGACGATGGGCTTGCCATGGTAGTCTATCTGTATGATGTCTTGTGTGATGATGCCAGCGGCATATAGGTAGTCTCTGCCCTTGACGAGTGGAAGGTTGAGGGACTGTACCCACTCGGGGACTGTGCCGAAGACCATGCCGTAGTTGTAATCATCCAGTATGGGCTTGGTGACACCTGTGAGCTTGACGATGCGCCCCTCGGTGGAGGAGACATAGAAGCAGCTCTGCAGGGTCTCGTCTGTCTGGTTGCCGAATCGGGCGATGTTCATGAGTTCGCACGGCGGAAAGTTTTGTCCGCCTGGCACCTCGGTGTCGGGGTATAGGGTGACCTCGATGTAGTTTTGGACGGCATTGACGCTGTTGATGCGCATCCATGAGGTGTAATAGCTGGCAGATGTGGACGAGGTGGTGGCTGTGGCTAGGTTGTTGACCATGCCCTTGATGACGTTGTTAACGTGCTGTGCGGTGAAATAGCCCTGGTATTTGGAGCGGAGGTGGAGACCGTAGCAACCTGAGCCTAGGTCATCGACCTGCTCGATGGTGTCGCTCTCGGTGAAGAACTGGTCACCCTCGAAGGCTGAGAGTCTGTTGACTATCAGCTCAAGTACCTGCATGTATGAGCGCACCTTGATGCTCTCGACCTCAGCATTGCCATCGCCGTCGATGGCTGCGCCCTTGCCTGTGGCCATGCCAGAGACAAAACCACCAAACTGTGCACCTTGGTTGAGGTGAGCCACCCCCTCGGAGACAAGCCCCTTTAGGAAGGTGATAAGTCCCATGGCGGCATCGTCATGCTCACGAGAGAGGTATGCACCATTGTCTTGTGAGGCATAGGCTAGGAGGGAGAGGAAGGCATCGCCAATGCGCCTCGCTGTATTGGCACCCTTGGCACGCTCGTCTCTGATGGACTCGAACGCCCTCTGCAGTATCTCTGTATTTATTTTATCTGCCATCGTATTTGTTTATTTTTTTGCAAAGTTACGAAGGAATGGTGCAAATTAAAAATACGTTATAAGGGTGTGCCGAACATCTGCTTGAAGAGGTCAGCCATCAATCCCTTGTACTCCTCGCCATAGAAATAGCCCTCCATATCGTTGAGCTTCATGATGGACGCATAGTATTTGCGGTTGAACCATGGGCGGCGTTGGCGTGGCTCACCCAGATGGTGCTTGGCACGATATTCCGGGTCGAGGAACTCTAGGTCACCTGGGTTGCCATGGTAATAGCCATTGCCAGTGCCCGTCTCTTGGTAGAGACCATAGAGCAGGAACTTATGGGCAATCGTGCGGCTGGAACCTCCGAAGGAAGTAGCCTGCACGCTGTTGAAGAGAGCACCCGTATGGCGGATGCGGTAGTGCATGATTTTCTCCTTCCAGATTTTCACCATCTCTTCTGCCCATCCACGCTCATAAGCATAGATATCTTCCTGAGAGACGGGAGTCTTGACGTTATTCATTCCATTCTTCATTGTTGTATACCAGGTCTAGCGGCTCGCTAACGTCGATATGGAATTCCACGCCAGTAAGCCCGTTAATGAAATAAGCACCTATCTCCCGATTGTCCACCTGGTCGCCCAGCAGATAAGTGAAGTCGTTTTCCCATTTCATCTTATCGATGATGATCCTGCTCAGAAACTGCCGGAATATCTTTCTGCAGGTATTGAGCTTTTCCTGCCGGTCGTTCATGTCGTTCAGTTTATATCGCATCAGGATCCATACCGTATAGGTAACTACCTTACGGAAGCTGCCGTCACCATTGATGGCTACGTTACCGTCGTTGGTATCATCTATAACGATGAAATTTCTGCTCTTCGACATATTGCTCAGCATACCCTCAAATGCCGTCGGACTGGAGCAGGTGGTAGGCATGAAACCGAGATTACTGCAGAGTTTATTGCGCTTTGCCAGATCTCTGAAGTAAGAGAAGGCATCGAAGCCTACCTGTACCGATGGGGTATTGATTTCTGTCTTAATCATGATTTTTTCAGTCTTTTGTTCAGTTCTTCAGCCTCGCGTGCCTTGGCATCCAGTTCTGTGAGTGCCCGCCACACATCGGCTTTTCTGATAATCTCTTCCTTGGTGATGTCGCCTCCCGTGAGTGCCCGAATCTGTGCATTCATCGCTCCTACCATATCGTAGTCTTCACCTCCTTCGGCTGCAGGCTTGAAGAGATGAGGAAACTTTTCCGAAAAGTTATGCTTTATCCGCACATACCAGAGAAACACGCCCATGAGTTCTGGTACCGTACATTCGATGCGGTCCGGGCTCTTTCCCTCGCCATCCAGATAGAGATACCGTGCCAGTTCCTTGAGAGGTTCTTCGTTCGACTTATCCGACATCATGTACTGCTGGAAATAGTTGTCGGCTATCAGATAATACTCGAACGGATAATCGTAGAGCTCTACATCTGCAGCCTTATAGAGACCAATGGATTCGAGTCTGTTGTCTGCCCCGTTGCCATCGAAAACATATTCGAAAGCCTCGCAGAAACTTCGGATCTGCCACAGCTCAAGAAAGAATCTTGTCTTCTTGCCCTTATCCGTCTCCACCTCGCAGAGCCATCCGTCTTTCTTCTCGTTGAGTACGTCTATGCCGGCAAACCGGGCAAAGAGATAAGTTCTTACCTGCCACTCTTCCCACCCCTGGGTGAGCAGGAAGAGCGCATAGCGCAACTGTTCCTGTGTCAATTCACTCCAGGAATGAGGAACGTGAAGGTTCAGCGTTCCGTTAGCATCCAAAGAAGAAGGTCGGGTCGTCAGCTTTGTTTTCATACGCTTGCATGTGATTGGCCTTGTAGGCCGATGAATCCTTATATTTTGGGAATTTATCGATGTTTTCTTCGATAAAGTTGGCTACTGCAGTATAGGCGAGATCCTTGTAATGTGGATCAGCGGGCGTTTCGCCGGTAGAAATGTGAGCGCCGATGAAATGGCACATTTTTACGATGGCATGCCGATGAAATGGCTCATATTGTGCCTTGCGCTCCTCCTCAAGCAACTGTTCGATGAGTGAGTCGGAGAATTGTCTGCGCAGAGCAAGTTCTGCAGTACCTATCTCGCTCCGGTGGGCTGTCAGGTCATCAAAAGTTACGAAACCGCGTACCGGCGAGTAAGCCCTCAATACCAGAGGCGACCAGAAGAAGGAGGCGATGTTGTTGCTTGCCTGAACAGTCTCGCTCCATCCTTCCACCGTGCGCAGGCGGTTCAGAATGCCGTGCAGCTGCTGGTCCTGCTTATAGGTCAGTTCTCTGAACAGGGCGTCAACCCTCGCCTGTGATGCGGGAGAGATATTTTCGTTTGATACTACGCCGAAACCGTTGTCGGTCATTACGAGGTCGTTGGAACGGAGACGCAGGATAAAGGTCTTCAGAATGACATAGGAACGCACATTCCCCAATATCGGACTGTCCTCCATACAGGCTGCATCTTCGAAGTCTGAACCGATAACCGTAGCCACCAGGTCGAAATATACGTTCTCCAGTGCAGGCTGCATCTTCGTGAAGACATCTTCAGAAGCAGCTCCCACGAATGGAAGGAGCTGCTCAAACTGTTCTGCGGTAATATTAATCATCTGTCTTGGAATTTGGATTGTTAGACACTTTCTTGGCATCCTTGTTCTCATCAAGGGTCGTGAGCATGATGAGCGGCACATCCGGATAAACCTTCTCCTCCCAGTGGTTGAAGTAGATGATCACCCAGTGAACCGTCTCCATCAGGTCGTGGAATGCCTTCTCTATGCTCTGCTTCAGCGTGAAGAGCTCGCGCTTGTCGGAACCCGAATTGTTGCTCTGGCTCTTGCCGGGAGTGGCACCCACGAGGTTAGGGTGGATGTTGTCGGCATAACACTGCATGTTGTTGCTCTCGGCGATGTCGTCAGAGTAGTCTCCACCGTCTTTAGAGGTGTCGATGCGTGTGATGCGCACCATTTTAACCTCTTTGCCGTCAGGGGTGGTGTAGTAGCCCGCTATCCAGAGTTTGCCGCTGTTTTCGATGCCCGATATGAAGGATTGGATTTTCTTCTTTTCAGCAAGCTGTCGCTCTTTCTTCTTGACAGGGTCTGTGATGTGCTCCTCTTTGAAGATGCCCGTCCAGTAGTCACGGTGTATCTCGACCAGGTAAGGGATGGCAGCATGGTTTTTGAGCTTCGCCATCTTGCCAATGGCGATGAGTCGGGAAATATCATACCACTTGTCACGGAAGATGGCACTGTAGTAGGGCACTGGGTAGTATTGGCATCCCACCGTCGGGAATCGAGTCACGATGGCAAAGATGCGATCTTTGGTCTTAGGACCGCCATCGCCCTGTCGTGACTTGGTCTGTCCGTTTTGCCCCTTCATGCCCATGCGCTCTTGGAGGTCGCCCAGTGGGTCTAGCTCATCGAGCAGCGGCAGCACCTCGACGTTGGCAGGGGCGACGGAGTTGCGCCAGTTGGCATAGAGCACGTATTCGGAGCGACCATCCTTGCTCTTTGTAAATCGGCAGTAACAAGCCTCTTTGTGGCGCACACCCACGATGGAATCGCCCTTTTTGTTGAGAATGATGGCTGAGACGCAGAAAAAGTAATACTTCATGTCGGTGATTTGCTCCAGGGCAAAACGTGGCATGGAGTTATGCATGCGGAAGAGGTTGATGTCTTCGTCTTTGGTGGGGAGCTTGGTCTTGATGTCGTTGTATTGCAGTCCCATGCCATAGCAGGTGAGCACATTGAAGAGCTTGTTTTGCGCCATGACGGAAGACTCGCCTATCTTTTTGCTGAGTTCGTATGGCAGTAGGTTGTCTGCGCCGAATGGGATGACGGCGTAGGTATTGCCATCGTTGGCCTTGACTTGCATGACAGGGGTGGTCTCGTCATCATCGAAGATGGAGGATGACTCAACGAAGCCGTTTGTCGGGTTGAATGCCTCGTAAGGCATCACCTCGCCTACGGTTGCGTATGTGATATCTATGTTGTCTTGATTTTGCATATCTGAAGAAGTTTTTATAAATAGATGGGATGATCGTTGTATCTGAAGATGAAGATGTCTCTCACCTTGCGTATCTGGTGGTTGACGGGATTGTAGAGGTTGTGGGTGCCCTGTTGCCATGAGGAACTCTTGACGAGCCAGCCCCTATAGTGGATGATGGAACCATCGCCAGCCTTCCAACAGTCTAGGTCAACGGGCGTGCGGTCGATGCGCGAGATGTCGAGGGCACGGCGCAGCTCGTTGATGTGGATGGCCTTGGCGGTCTTGTTGTCTGTGTTTTTTGCCATATCTGAAGGAGTTTTGTTTAATTGAACGTGTCATCGAAGGAGGCATCGAAGATCTTGCCTGACGAGGTGTCGATGTTTTTGAACACGACATTCTGGATGCGCTGAGAGTACTGGTATGAGAAGGTGAACTCAGCGAGGTCGTCAGCCTCGTTGGTGCGCTCGCTCTTGGAGTCTGTGAGGGTGATTTGCTTATCCTGGGCATAGTCACGGAACAGGTAAACCTCATCGGAGCGCAGCAGGTCTTCGGCGAAGTGTGCCATGGATGGTGGGATGATGCCCGTGTCGCCCTCGAAAGTGCGTGTCTCTTTGACTTGGTAATTTATCTTTTTGCCCCCGATGACGGCACTCTTGCGCTCGAAAATCGGTGCGATTTTCTTCTTGCCCAGGCAATAGAAAATCTCTTGGCAGCCGAAGCTGTTGGTGAAGAGGAGCACTGGGTCGGCAATGGAGCCTGTGTGGTCAATCTGATATTGCTGGGTGCGGTCGCCCACGGTGACGGTGTAGGCGAAGAGGTCGCCCTCTGATGCGTCGCAGTATCGGTCTGGTGAGACATCGAATGAGGTGATGCCGTTGGCGGTGTGGGTAGGTGTGGCTGAGGATGGAACCTGAACGGTGGTGACCTGGTTGTCTTTGAAGAACTGTGCCACCACGGTAGGGGTGGAGCTGTGGATGCCAGCGGCATGGAGATATTCACGATGCCCCAGTCGAGTGAGCTTGGTGCCATCGAGGAGGGTGAGGAAGTATCGGTCTATGAATGATGGGCACGACATGTCGATGTCAACGGTGGCGTAGTAGGCGGTGATGGCACCGCTCGACCATGTGGCGATATCGCTCTCGCCCTGGTGCTCTGTGATGTCGATGGTGAAGGAAGCTGTCACTGTAGGTCGCACGGCATCGGCGATGAGTGTGCCGAGGTCGTAGATGGTGATGGAGCCAGAGACTGGGTAGTAGGTCTCGCTGAGCAGCTCCATGCCGTTGCACTTGATGGTGACGGTAGCGGTGTCGCCCGATATCTTAAATGTAAAGGTATCGAGCGACGATGTAAACAATGGCGAAGTTGGTTTTGTTGCAGTGATCATATTGTTGTCTCATTAAAACACTGCAAAGTTAGGAAGGAAAGGAGGAAAATAAAAATACCCGATAGTCTTGCGACTACCGGGTACTGGGGGGTAGAGCTGCCATGCCATGTACCTAAGGCCCCATCCGTCGTTTTATTGTTTACTAAAAATGAAAAAAAATGATCTTGTTTTTTAGAAGGGGGCATCTCGCTGCAGGTGCCAGGTGAGACCGCCGCCCTCTACATTTACCATGTCATAGCCATGCGAGTTCATGTACTTTGTGATGGTAGAGATAGAGATTGTCACCATATCGGAGAGTGCCTCTTGTATCTCTCGTGAGGTCTTGAACTCTTGTGGATCAACCTCATCATCTGGGTCGTATGGCTTGTAGTCGATGAGATATTGACCTAGGGCTTGCTCCACTAGATTATCCTCAGTCTCCTTGTCTGGCTCTGGTGGAGGTGGTGGGGCTTGGTATGTGCCGAAGCCTATGATGTGCTTGCGCTCTTTCATGCCACACCTCCTTTCGCCTTCAGAGCCTGGTTGATGGTCTTGAAGAGGTTCTCCATGCGCTTGAATGCATTGAGCATCAGGAGAACCTGTCCGGCACCGCCGAAATCATCCACGGCATTGGTTATTACCTCGTTTGAGATAAACTTGTCTTGAGCAAACTCAAGAGTCTCGATGAAGTTGTCCAGCTGGTCAACGTTCATCATATCTACTAGCGCATTCCAGACGTCTGCTGTCATGTGCAGGTTGGTTGAATTATTTTCGTTCATGCCTAATCGTTGTTTATGGTTTTCCACTTGGCCAGAGTCATATTGAGTGGCTCAGCCTCTTTAGCTCCATATCGAAGAGCAAAGTAGCGATGATCATACCATCGGATAATAGTCTGCTTGTTTGGAGCATCATCGATGAAAATAACTGATGCGACAACGTTGTTGTCTCTCCAAAATTTGATTTCTACCTTATAGGCGTTCATCTGCCTGCCTTTAATAGCGAAGAACTTGCACTTGCTGATATCCTTGGCTGTCAGCTTGTGGATGCGTCTTCTGCGGTTTCTACTTTTCTTCATCATGCTACCTCCCCTCCGAAAATGAAACCACCAATCATGACCATCGCCATCACAGCTGCGAAACCAACCATGGTGAGCACAACCTCTCCATAGGTCACGATCTCCCCGCAAATATAGCTGAAGGTCTCGCTCTTGGTCTTGGCGAGCTTCTTGATTTCACACTTGAGGGCCTTGATACCCTCCTCTACGCTGATGCCTGCAGGTCTCACCTGCGCATCACTTAATAAAATAGAATTCTGCATATTGCATCTTCTTATTAGCATTAACAGCCGATTGTATAAAAGGGTGGCGGCTGCATTCCCCGTTGCTAATAAGAAGATGACTCATCCGGATGGATATTTCAATTCTTACGGTTCATGCAGCCGCCATGTATTGGGCATATCTATTTTCCCAGTTGGGAAAAATTATTTTCCCAGTTAGAAAAAAGATTTTCCTAGGCATAAAAAAAGCCTGCGGCTATAAGCCATAGGCGATAACGGTCACCCAGCCGGATTGATTACAATCTTCTTATTAGCGTTGGCAAAGGTAAGAAGAAAAAACGAGACGGCAAAGAATAAAGGGAAGAAAATTTGCACGATGCCAATATTTTAACACAATTATATGCTGTAGGGCATGTTTTAGGGGGATATGGGGGATAAAAAAAGCCCCGGATGCTCACGCACCCGAGGCTGACAGTTATTTTTGGAAATAAACTTTTAAAGGGATTGAATTCTCCACATTGCCAATTTTGAAAGAGAACTGATAGTTGCCCTCTGCAGGGAACTGGAGGTCGGAGAACTCAAAGATGAAGTTGCTGAAGAGAAACTCATCTGAAGGGTGTGGCTCAATCTTGGAATTGATGGGCTGGCCAAGAATCATCTTGCCAGTGCTCATCTCTGTAACCTCTGCCGAGAACTCTTGCTGAAGTTTGCTTTCCTCGCTGTTCATCTTAACTCTCGCTACCATGAAGAGGTTGCTCTTAGGCAGCGGTGCTTTTCTTACCACATAGTGGTCAAAAGTGCCCACGATGGTAAGTTTGCCGTCATTATCTTGTGCAAAGTCACACAATGCAAGAATATCTATGTTCATTTTATATGTCCTTTAATGTTAGACTCGATAGCCGAGTGTTTGAAAAGTTTTTTATAATTGTCGAATGAATATTTGAGTTTGCTCACCGTGCGCTTGTTTGTGCTCACTAGGTTGGCTCCATGTCTGCCAGAGATGCCCTCCTTGGTATTGAACTTCAGAGAATTTCTTTTGGAGTCAACCCAAAGCCTGATGGCATCGCCTTGTATCTTGTCACCCACATTGCCATGGACGTTGAGATCTTCTCGTATTTTCTTGTCCTCTTTGTTGAGCTCAAGAGCTTCGGTGATTTCTACGGAACTATTTCGGTCTAGTTCGTATAATGTCATCTTTTTGCCCGTGATAGGATCCTCTTTGAGACCCTTCCACTCAGCCCTTCTGGCAATGACATCAGCTTTTTTGCCCTCTATGATTTCACCTTCTTTGATATATATAGCCATTATTGGATACTTTTTTGCATTGATTTTTCACTGAAAGAGAATACCTCAGCCATATCATCAGGCGAGGTGATGCTCATGAGCGATGGGCTGACCTCAAGAGCCACCTCAATGTCTTCAATGGAAGCATCTTTATCTTGTTTGATGATGTACTTATCCTCATGCTCTTCAATCTCTTTATCAAACTCTTCTTCGGTAATATTGCCGTCAAGCATTTCGCAATATAGTTTGAAGTAGTTGCGCTCACGTGTGCGGTTGTTAACGGCACGAGTCATCAACTCCTTGAGTCTGTCGGCAGTACTAATGTTGAAAAAGTTAGCCTTATTGGTAACACCAGCGAATGCAACCTTGCCAGTACCTTTGTCTTGTATAGCCACAACAGGGCTGCCATCAGTTTGGTATGTTGTATATATAGTCGTTGTATTGCTCATAATTCACATCCTGTTTATATTAACACGGTGCAAAGATACGGCTATTTTTTGTAAATCGCAAATTTAATGATAAATTTAACAACAAAAATTGCAATAAAGATTGGAAAATGGTATATAAAGAATGCTCGACCGCTTTTTGGCTCTTGCCAGACGCTTTCGCCGCAGGCGAAAATTTTTGGAAAATGAGGGGGAAGGTTTTAGCCTTCCCCTTACCTTATAATATATATATTATAGCTTGCCTTTGTCGTGATAGCTGTAGAAGCTGCCGTCTGCCATGATGATATGGTCCATGAAGAAGATGCGCATGATGTCGCACGCCTTGGCTATCTTTTGCGTGAGTAGGTCGTCTGCCTTGCTTGGCTGTGGACTGTTAGATGGGTGGTTGTGTGCCACTGCCATGATGGTGGCGTTGTTGAGCACGGCTTCCTTCATGATGAGTCTCACGTCCACGGCAGTCTCTGTGATGCCTCCTTGACTGAGTTTGATGCACTTGATGAGCCGAAAGTTTTGGTTCATCAGTATGACGTAAAACCGCTCAGTATCTAGGTCTTGCACGATTGGTCGGAGATAGCTGTAGAGTGCTATGCTGCTGCCTAGGTCTGGCTGCTTCTCAGCCTTTTCCATTTGGTAGCGTCTGCCCAGTTCCAAAGCTGCCTGCAGTGCTATCGCCTTGCAGTCTCCCACACCTTGCACAACCTCTAGTTCCTCTAGTCTTGCCTTTTTGATGTTCTTGAGTGAGCCTTGCATGACGTTGTAAATCTGCCTAGCTTGCTCCATGCTCTCACGTGTGCCTGCTCCTCTGTTGAGTACCAAAGAGATAAGTTCCACGTTGGTGAGTGTCTCGAAGCCTTGGTTATAGGCTCTGTAATGAGGTCTTTCCTCCATGCAAAGGTCTTTATAATTTTGTCGCATATCGTTTATATTTTGATTAGTTATACATTCTCTTGGTTCTTGCCAGGAACATTGCACCCATGACCTGTGCGCCACATTCTGCGAGTTGGCTCGCAAACTCGTTGGCGGTTGCTCCGCTCGTGATGACATCGTCGAAGATGATGACTTTCTTACCCTTGAAGTAGTCTTTGTCGAGTCTTACGCTGTAGCCGAAGCTCTCGCAAACACGGTCTGCCGTGAGGTGCTTTGCCGTGCGCTCACCATAGATGGAAATGTGCTCGTTGCCGTTCTGTACCCTTGCACCCTTGCTCACCATTTGAGCGAAGCGGTTGAAACGCTTGCAGTACTTCTTGTTGTTGGCAGCTGGAGCGCATACCAAAACGAAGTCGCTCGCCTTGTCGCCATAGGTATCTACGAAACTATTTACTACCATATCGGCAGCATAGTCTGTTGCCCACTGCTTGCCATCCTTGAAGGCAAAGATGAAGTTTCTTACCTGCTCAGCTTCAGCTGAAGTATCGAAACGCTTGGAGTTGTACTCGTAATAATTGAAAGTCTTCATACGCTCTAAATTTTTATTCTAGCCAGAGGGAGAAAAGGAGCTTTTTCTTTAACTCGTCTTTGTCTGCCCGTCTGAGAGTTTTTTTTATTCTGTCCGTCGGTCGTTTTTTGTCGCTTTTTACGGTGCAATGCAGACGAGCGGAGAAGAGGTATAAAGCCAAGGAATTTAGGCAAAAGTTTTAAGGAATACCCAATCTCAGATTGTGGAAAGCTGCCAAAAAGTTTTGGCTAAATAGAGCCTTGTGCCGGTACTTGGTGATACCGTCCGCCGTACCTTTGCTGAGGAAAAAGAGATAATGTCTGACGGATACCACTCTCATACAGGAAAAGCTCTCGGAGCGGATAAAGCGGACAAAGAAAAGGCTTTTTGCCTTTACCCTGATGTTTAGCCTCAGTGGCGTTTGAGCGTTATGGATGCTAGACCGATGAAACCGCAAATTTTAACATATTTACACGATATGAGAAGAGGGAAATTTGCGGCATCAAAAAAGCCATGTTTTTCGGAGTTTGGGGAGAAAAACATACCTTGGAGCGATGAAATCGCAGCATTTTGCAGTCTTCGACCTCGGGGCGGAGAGGGCAAAATGTGTCGTTTTACGACAGGTTTTCCACACCCAAAGAGTGGAAAACTCCGATTTTATCGTGGTTTCAAGGGATTCAAAGGGAAAGAATTGCCCTTTGTCTCCGAAAGGACCCCCCACCGCCCTGCGCCCGAGCGCGCCCTCGACCCCCTTTGATTGGGCGGAATATGTAAAGGACCGTTAAAGAATTTGCAAGAATGTAAAACGTGTTTTTCATGTGGAGATAGTCACGGAAGGGCACGAAAAAAGGGAGCACGCTTCACAGCGCACTCCCCTCATCGGCGGTCAAGCAAGAATGCCAGCCACCATGTTATTTATCTAATAAGTAAATCGGTCAGAGTATCAGAGCATGGAGCCACAGGAGACGTAGCCATCAGCCTGTGGGAACTTCTCGATGCCAATCATCAGAGAGTCGAAGGCATCGGAGCCATCGGTGCGAGCCTCCAGCTTGTCCTCTTCGGTCTCTGCCAGCTTTTCGCCTCGCTTATCCTTCTTGCCATTGTAGACACCAGCGAGTCGGATGGATAAAAGCATGTCTTCATTGTTCTCATCATTGATCATGGCACGGTGGTCAGCCTTGCCCAGGAACATGCGGTTAATGAGCAGCATTTTTTCTATATGCCCCATCGGGTTGCCCAGATAGACCTCGTTGACATACCAACCATGGTCGGTGAGATAGTTGGTGATGAAGGTGTGAAAGTCATCATTCATCAGGGCGTAGTTGTTGCCCACGAAGGTGGAGTCATAGTAGAAGTTGACCTCTTTGCAGCGATGATATGCATAGTAAGCCATGAACTTGTCGAGCAGGGTGGGCAGCTTCTCCTCATACTTGACAAAGATGCTCTTGAGCAAGCGTGCCTCTCCACGCAGGTTGTCTTGGCCAATGGCTATCCAGTTGATGAGGGCGTTGGCATCGAAGGCGATGCAGAGCGGTCGGTCTGGGTCAACGTCAGCATCCATTCTTGAATCAACGTGCTGCAGCTTTTCCACATCATACTCCAGTCCATCGAGGTAGTCGAGGTTTGGAGCAGAGTATAGGTTGACATCCCTGAGGTTGGAGTAGAAGCCATCGAGCGAGATGGAAGGTCGCTTGCACATGATGGAGGTCTGGAAGGTGAGGGCTGGTAGGTCACGCTTCATCTGCTTGATGAACTCCATGCCCAGGACCTCGACATTGTAAACAGAAGAGTACTCCCTGTAAAAGAGAGCCTTGGAACGCAGTTGTGCCAGGAGTAGCCCAATCTCTTTGAGTCTGCGCTTGGCATATAGGCTGATGTGGCCAGAGGTCTTGATGCGGTTGCGTATGTCATACTCCTCGACCACGAGTGATGATATCGCCTCTATTAGGTGAGGGTCGCAGTCTTTTTTATAGTTGAGGAACCAGGAGCCTTTTTTAGTCACGGGCATATCTGAAGTAATGAGCATGCCATGGTGATAGTAGTGTTGGCCAAAGAGGTTGACATTGCCTCGGTTGGCAGGGAAAGTCTCGTCTTTGAGCTGCTCAAAGTCGATGAACTTAGCCTCGTCGATGTCGAGGTAGTCGAGCGAGAGGGAGTTAGATGTGCCCTTGCGGTCTTGTGAGATGATGGTGCCGATGGAGCCGTTGTAGAACGATATGGTGTTCTCCCAGTTGGAAGGAGGGATGACAGGATCAGGCCACCCTAACTTTTTGGGCGGTTTGATGCCGATGACATAGTGCTTGCCACGGTGGAAGCCCCATCGCTCCCAGTGCTGTAGCATGGACGGTATGGTGTTGGTGAGGCATCGCTTGGTATTGGCGGAGACGAAGCCGCCATTGCTGCCAGGCATGCGCTGCATGTTGCGCAGGTTGAAGGTGGCATGGAGAATGCTCTTGCCAATGCCTCGACCGCCCACGACCACGTTGTCGCGAGCGGATATGAGGTTGACCTCTTGTTGCGCAGGGTTGAAGTATTGCTCTATCATGTTGTGCCCTCCTCTTGTTTGATTTCCTCTGTAGGTGTATACTCCAGCAGCTGCTCGTCATAGTCTTCGCTCTCGATCTTGATGAGATCCATGGAGTTGTCGGTGTATTTTTTGATGAGCTTCTTGATGGTGCCCATCACGTTAGGTATGCGCTTGAGACCGAGATGGCGAGGGTCTGAAGTAGGTATGAAGACCTGAGGCTGTATCTGGTCATAGCCGTTGTCGACAGGATCTTCTTTGTCGAGCAGGTGATATTTGCCGTATGCGGCGGCAGCGGCAGCCATGGCACGTGCATCACCCATATTGTCTGCTTTCTCGTAGGTGCGCTGAATCATCTGGTCGAAACGGTACCGGGCAAAGTCCTTGGAAACCTTCTGCAGGTTGCCCAGTATGAGCTTGATGAGGTGCAGGTCATTATAAGCCATCATGCGCTGCACCTTGTAGTCCTGCATATCCTTGAAGACAAGTTCCTGGTCTGTCTTGCGTGGATTGATGAGCCACCAGGCATAAAGAGCCCGGATGCGCAGAATGCGGTCGCGCACGGGTGCGGGAACATTCTGTGCATCCATCTCTTCGGGTGTGCGGTCCATCAGGTCGATGATGGCATCGATGTTGGCTGGTTCTCTCATATCTTGATCTCCTCTATCATTTTATTCAGATATTCATGTGTGCGCTGTACGGCTTGAGGTGAGCCGGCTGCAGCCAGCTCCAGCTCATTCCTGCGAATCTGCTGCCTGACTTTTGCCATGCCCAGATAATAGACGCGCCGGAGCTCTGATGCAGGGTCGAGAATCTCTTCACGCAGAACATCCTCCTTAATATCCAAAAGGACGGACATCTCCGAAATCGGAGTCAGGTTCTCTGCCAGCTCTTGCACTTTGTTGAGTAACTCCTGAGTAATTTCCATTGATTCTTAAGCTTTGATTGTCACAATGACTGGTATATCCATTGAACAGGTCGGCAAAGACCTGTGGTTCCGTGGTGATGATGGTACTCTCGTCACGGCTGCCGTATGTCTGGTTTTGGGACGTGACGACCGAAACAACATGCTGATCATTCCGGAAAAGCGTCACCTTGGAATGGTTCTCGCCCAGATAGACATCATCGAAGCATGCCGACATAAGCCGCCACAGGTGTACGGTCTTCTTGCTTGCCTTCACATCCAGCAGCATCTTTGCCGACGAGATGCTGCCCGAATCCCGCATCAGGCGGAAACCTCTGAGGAACTCCTCGGAGGTGGAGTAGGAAGACACCCACACATCAGCAGGACCAATCTGTGAAAGGATCCACTTGATGAGTCCGAGTGTGTGCAGGTGCCGTCCGAAGTATGCCTGTGTCTTCACCTCATCGATGGGTTTGAGTATATCGGCAACTTTAACCCTGGCTGGCATTTTCGGCGAGTCTGGCTTTAGCTACACGGTCACGGTCGGCACGTGTCACCTGGTATGAGTCGTAGGTGAGCATATCGGCACGATACTTCTTGTCGAGATCCGAAAGAATCTTTAGATGCTCGTATCGGTCGCATGGTTCCTTGTCTTCCATCGCCTTGAGCGTCTCGAAGGTAGATTTGATTTCCTTGTATCGCTTGGCGTTGATATCCCAGAGGTCGGCTACTTCCTTGGGCAGGAAATCGTGATCCTTGCGCTTGCCCTTACGGACAACAGCCACTCCATCGCTATCCGAGGACGGGAGTTCTGTATCATCGGTAGAGGCATTTCCCTCGATGGAATCGCCGTTTTTCTCCGATTTTCCCTGATTTTCTCCGTTATTCTCTGCTTCTCCTTCGGCAATGATAGCCTGGGCTTCAGGAATCACGATATCGTTCATCTTCCTGACCTCCTCGATGGTCATGTTGTCGAGACGGATCTTGAGGAACTTATTCAGTTCATACTCTATGTTGGTGCGGTATGCCTGGGGCTGTCGGGTTGCTCGGACATGATAGAACCGGTTCCGGTTGAGACGGAAGAGCATATCTGCTCCCTTGATGATTTCTGCATCCGATTCGTGCTTGGAGTTGAGCCACTCCTGCATCTGTCTGGTAAATTGATGATCCATATTCAATATATAATAAGGTGAAAACAAACAAAGGCGGCTCAGGCACGAAGCGAGAGCCACCTAAGCAAATCAGTATGTGTAGTTATGTAAATTTGGGCAAATCTTACGCGTGATCGGTTGCTTCCCAAGCAGAGCCATCGCTGCCTTTGATATCACCTTCATCTGTCTCAAGCTTGCCATCATAGTATGGAGCAGGGCAGAAATCGGTGGCCTCTACGCCGAGAGTAGAGGTCTTTGAGTCGGTAGCTCCGGCGCCGCTGTTCTGGGCAAATGTGGTCTTCACCGGGAACATCTCGTTACCGAGAATGCGGAAGCGGCCATTAGGATCCTGCTGGGCATAGACCAGTTCGTCATTGATCGCCATACGGCCGAAACCGGTAATATCGGCATCAGTGCCGCCGATGATATACTCTGCCTTGTTGAGGAAGGTAGCTGATGGAGCTTCGCCCTGAGTCTCCGTGGTGATGGAAGACTTGAGTGCTACGAGGTCAACTGCGTGCCACTTGGCATCAGCGGCAAGAGTGAAGTCACCCTTATAGGTGGCGAGTTCCTCCAGTCCCTTGGTGGTATCGCCAGGATCTGGAAGCTTTGGCCATGCAAGAATCTGCGAAAGCGGGATGGCCAGGAACTTCGGCTTAATGCCGGGACGAATAATCGTACCCGGACATTTGCGCACAGATTTATATAAATCTTTGTTAGTACATGCCATATTTTAATCTCCTATATTATATAAGGTGAAACATTAGACGTTTCCGTCAGCGGTAGCGTCCTTGCCACTCTGTTTGTCGCCAGTCTGGCTGACAGATGATGTGGCTGCCTTCTGGATGAGTGGCTTGGTACCATCATCGGTGATGAACAGGGCGCGCTCCTTGTTGATGCTCTCAAACTGGGTACCGAAGAACTTGGTAGCAATAAAGTCGAGTTTCCATGGGTGATACTTCTCGACCTTAATCTGCTCAGCATCGTTGTTGTTGATCTCGTTGACGCCCACCAGCATGTTGCTCTTGGTAGTAAGTTCAAAGAAAGGAGCATCCTTCTTGTTGGAAAGGACAGCGAACTCAACGTTGCCGAATCCTTCTACGGTGAGGTGGTTGTAATCCTTGTTGTAAGGAGCAGCACCAAACTTCTTGAGGAAGGCACGGTTGTAGAGGTTGACGAATGACTGAGGAACGTAAAGGTAAACCTTATCCTCTGCCATCAGCTCTTCATCGGCGAATTCACAGATGCCCTGTGCGAAATCTACGGCGTTGTCGTCGTTGATGGTCTTGTTGTCGCCCAGGATGTCTGCAACCTTGATGAGGTTTCCGAGGCCACTGGAAAGCTTGCCGGCATCCAGTTCAGTCTTGGCAATGGTATCAAAACCATTGAAGAGGTCAACAGAACCTGTTCCTGTAGGGTTGCGTACTGCCTTGAACAGAACCTTGTCGAGGTTCTTGCCGAGCTTCAGGGCGAGGAGCTGAAGAACCTGCAGCGTGATAGGCACATTCTTCAGGGCATCGCCATTAGTGACGTTGGCGCCCCAGATGGTGGAATAAACTGAGTTAGGTGAGAACTTGATATCGACATTGCCAAAGAACACCTCCAGGGTACGAGGTGTAATCTTGACGTTGCCGTCAGCTACGCGGTTCTCATCGTATGGACCGAACTCAGCACCGCCTGTAAGTTCGCCTACGGTCTCTGATGCACGGATGCCTGGGCGAAGAGTCATGTAGCTGAGTGACTTCTTCAGACCTCTGGTAGGCATGGTGATTAACTTATTACGGTAGATCTTTGCCGTCTTTTGCAGCTGTTCCTTTACGTCAACAGGTGCAACAAATTTATCATTCTCTGCCATATTATGCAAAATCAATTAAAACGTCCGATACTTGATCTGAGCAGAAGTCCTGAGCCTTGTTGTCATCTACGGCAGTGTGGGTTTCGCCACCCGGTTCTTTCTCCAGATCCTTTACTTTCTCTTCAAGGTCTTTCTTATCCTTCTCCAGGTTCTTGACCTTATCCTCCAGTTCCTTCTTCTCGTTCTTGACCTTATCGAGTTCCTCGTCCTTGGTCTTGATCGAGCTGGAGTCGGCAGCAATCTTATCCTCCAGCTTCTGCATCTGCTCCTGGGAGATGGTGCAGTCCTTGGCTGATTCCTCTGCCTCAATGCCCTCTACGTTGAGAACATTGTTGATGTGAGTCCATTTCTTAATCATATCTAAAACATTTTTGTGTGAGTTTTCCTTTCCGAAAAACCGGTTCAGGAAACCCGGCTTTTTTTCGTACCAAGAATTGACAACCTCCGGCAGTACAGGAAGATTGTTGTACTTGATGAAGTCTTGGGTTGACCCTGTAATTTCTACAGGCTTACCATCCATAGCTTCATCTACGAATCCGAGACTGATGCACTCCTCAACTGTATGCCATTTAGCCTCAGACATTACCTTGATGATATCCTCGTGTTTTTTTCCTGAGCGATCGCAGTAAACATTGGCGATGATGTTGTCAATTTTCTGCTGATCTTCCTGCTGTTTCTGAAGCTGTTCGATGAGTGTGCCGATTTCCTCCTCGTTGAGGGCACTCCATAAGAACTGTTCTGTGGAACACTTATGAACCAGGAGCAAACTGTACTTACTCATTCGAATGGTCTTTGCGCCCATCGCGCAGATGGTAGCGGCAGAAGCAGAGAAGCCAGCCTGAAAGTCAACAGTCACATCGCCGTGATTCTTGAACATCTGACAGATGGCAAGTCCGGCCGATACCGCACCGCCTAGCGAATCGATGGCTACATCGACATGCTTGCCTTTGTTCTCGTTAAGGATATCGTGAACCATCCTTTTGGTCCACGAACCTATGTAACCGGTGATTGATATTTGATATTTCATGTAACTTAGCGAATTATTTGCCGCAAAGTTATATAATAAGGTACGCAAATAAAAAAACTTATTCTATGATCTGGAGCGGCTTTATTACGTCGGACAATGTAACGGTATAGGTAGTAATGGACGATTCTGTACGTGAACTCGGCATCGTTTCGGAGATACTGATAACAGGATAGGGACGATGATTACGGCCGATAAGGTACTGACAACCATCCGCAGTAGTGATTCTATATGCAAACTGTTCCCATGAGGGCTTGACCTGTTCACATGACTTGAACGTAAGTTTGGAAGTAAAAATGCGGACCTTCGACTCAATTTTGTCGGTAATTTCACAACTTGACGGATTTTTGCATTTAATCAGCCTGAAGCTGATATCAGAAGGAATGATACATTTGTCACGCTCCGGATAGATTAAGCCTTCGAGGTTTTTCGCTTCTGTAAGCTCTACTTTTATGATATTCTTTATGTATGCCATATTTCTGAATTATTTGGTTATTTCGATTTTTTCTGTTTTGTTCTGGGTTGTTCGCCGTAGCGGAAAAAAATCCGTTAATCTTTGCTAAACCTTGTTGCTGAATTCAAAATTACGCCGTTTTTTGCGTGTTGATTACGAATTCTGTAGAAGCATTGGCGCACGGTATCTTCATAATCAATGCCAATACCACGCATCTCGCACCAGGCATAAATAAGCGTTGACATCTTGCACGAACGGTTCGCAATGTCTTTCAGCGATGCCCAGAGATCCATCTTGAACAGGTCTGTTACCATCTCCTTCACGGCAAGTCTCGCACGTGGTCCGAGATAGTTGTATTCACGCACCGGTTTTGCTTTGGAGTCTGGAAGTTCTATGGCGATGTATTCATCAGGATGACTAAGCCATCTTTCTTCCTCATACTCTTTATCCATGAACGCATGGGCGGCACTTTGGTGTAAATGGGCTGTTTCTGCCTTTTGTATATCTTCCCTGTTCTCCTGTTCTATGGGAGAAAGCTTGGCTGCAGGTGGCTTACTGGTAAGTCGGCGTATTACAGCTACCTCGTTACCAATGACTGGGAAAATAATTGGATTTCCATAACTATGGTACGCCCATTGCCTGATATGCGCAGGAACTTTGATGTAAACTACTCTATTCATAAGCAATTTTTCGGCAAAGATACAAATAAAAATCCGAATAACTAATAATTATTAGTAAAAAGCTAATAAATATCAGCAATCTTGGTGTGATATAATTTCGTCCGAAAAGTTTGTATTTTTGTATCATGTAACTTTGACTTTATAACTCTCTGATAATCAGCGTTGTTTTCTTGATACATTTTTCAGATACAAAAAAGTGGGCCAAAACAAAGTTGTAACATAACCTATATGAAGAATTAAGCCGCTGATACAAAAATGGTTTGTTACAAACTCCTAAAAGTTTGTAACTAAGTTGTAACGCAACTTTGTAAACGTCCAAAATTGGATTTAACCCCCTCTTTTCTAGTTATTTATACCTTCTTACTAACATTCTGTTACAGAGTTACAAAAGATTTGTATAATAAATAAGAAAGGGGAGTGGGGAAAACAGCGGTAGGCGGGGGAAAAGGGCTAAAATGAGCCTGTCGGGCAGGGCTGGCCATACCTGGTGAAGACGAAAAAGGGAGCGATGAACAGATGCTCATCACTCCCTCGTAACATGAGAAAAGAAATATAAAAATCAGCGAATTTCGCTTGAAATTTTTGCCGAAAATATTTGCATAATTCAGATATTTTTTTGTACCTTTGCACTATAACTTGGGGCTATATACCCTATTATATATGTAGGGGGTTAGAAAGGTTCGTCACTATTAGTATCTATCTTGCTCCAGTCGATTGTCGATTGATAATCACCCTTTTTTGCTTGAGTTTCTTCTTTTGGAGAATCACTCTTCTTGCTTCTGAGATAAATCATCTCAACCGGGCTTCCATCAGGATGCGCTGGATCTCTTCTGATAATGCGATGCTGGCTGTTACAGAGGTCATCCGGGTTCAGGGCTTCAATGTATGGGCATAGCTCCACAAATGCCTTCAGCTTCTTGGTAAAGCTCTGTGTCGTTGCTTTGTTAAGGCCAGAGAACTGTTTGAAGTCTGTAAATGCCTTTTCTCTTACGACAAACTCGTCGAGTCTTCCACTCTCCTCAGAGAAATAAGAACTGGCCCAATCCTCGAAGTTTACACCCATATCAGCTTTAAACTTGCGCTTAACGATATTCTCCATAGGTGGCAGTATCTTTACGGGTTCTCCCACGAGAGATATGTAGAAGCGGCAGCATTGCAGGAAGAAGTTGATATCTGCGTTCCATTCGGCCTCAGAATAGGTCTTGGAAAACAGATCCTTGTCGAAGTCATCTCTGATGCTTCTGGTCTCCTGGTAGTCATTATCCTCCGTGCGCTGATGATAATAGTCTGAGAACACCATATACAGCAATCTCGCCTCTGAAGACGGATCGAAATCTGCCGGCACATAATTAGTAGTGAAGGCAATTTTCGGGCTATCCTCGAAAGGTATAGTGAAGCTCTGGTTGTTCTTTGGGTTTACAGTCATATCTGAAGTAATATTATCATAGAAGAGTCCTGTGTTGAGATACCGGTCACAGTCATCGAGCAGCAGCATCTGAGTGTGCTGGGTTACCTGGTCGAAGACATGAGGGTTGTCCATCAGCTTCGGGTTTCTACCGGACAGCTTAACGGTCTTCATCAGCAAAGAGAGTGTCTTGAAGAAGAAACTCTTACCCGAACGGCCGTTGCATTCGTTGTCTTCACCGATTTTGTTGTCCATGGCCATAGGCGCCCATGCTCGTGAAGGAGACTTGTAATGATGAAGCATATACCCGAATGTGAATATCTTGTTGATGAGGTTCTGTTTCTGTTCGGCAATCTCGACATCGGTCAGGCCTTCACCTGCGATATCGAATAGGTGAGCCTTATGATATGCTTCTTTCTCATCAACGCTTCTCTCCTCGAAGTTGTATTCCAGTTCCTTGCGCCAGTAGGTGCGTGAGGCGTTGATCAGATAGCCAAAGAAGTGAGAACTCACGTTCTTGACCTCGATATCAAACTTCGGTCTGCCATCCTCATCGATGGTGCGCGTGATGGTGAACATATCATCGAGCTTCTTGAAGTTATGATCGATGACGTTCTCCTGCCATACGTAGTTCTTGAGCGAGCTTCCTTCACGCTGATACTCAATCAGACCATCCTTGGTTACCTCTATGCTGACACGAGGGAAGAAGAACAGCTGTGAATGATTGGTGTAGTTGGTGAAGTCAAGCGTTATTTCCTGGAGTGAATCGAGCGCAGCGCTGGAGAGCTTCGGGGTATTCAATACCAGGTTGAGAATATCTCGCTTTTCTGCTCTGTCGATGACCCATTGTCGGCAGAACTCACGGATATCTCTTGTGGTGATGAGCTTCACGATGTTACCGGTGATTCTTACATACTTCGTGATGGTGGAGTTCTCGTCGTGGAGCGTGTAGAAACCGTTAAGGCGAAGGAAATTGTAGAGGCACGCAGTATCGATGTAGTGGTCCCAGGTGTTGGACTTCTTGTTGAGCTTGCTCACCCAGAAACGGGCAGGCATGGCCAGCGTCATCAGGTTGCGGAAGTCCTTGCGGGTATTGCGCAGCTCCATCCAGTCACGGAGATCCTTGCGGCCTTTTCCTCGGTTGTCGTGGTAGGTCCTGAGCCATTGTGGCAGCCAGATTGTATGTATGTCAATGTAGCGCAGGGCAAGTTCCGTTCCCTTGGAGATACCGGTCTCGTCGATGTCCGGTATATTATAGAGTACTTCCACATACTTCATGATTTCTCTGTATTCCTCCTCGCTGAGCTTATAGGTCTCAGAGTTGAACCATAGAGGGTGATAACCGAGAGACTTGCAGCAGAGGCTATCTCGTTCGCCGCTGCAGATGAATGCTTCAGGAAGTTTCTGTTCTTTATAGACCTTCGATTCATCGACGTTGGTCTTGTTGAATTCAGCCATCTCCTTGGCGTTGAACTCATGGTATGCTTTCTTGAGCTCAGCCAGACCATTGATGTACTTCTTAGGCTTGACACCATCAGGAGTATATGAGAATCTCCACTGTTTGCTGAAGTTGAGCGGTTCGTATATCTTGTAGAATTTTACTTCCGGTTTCTCTCCTTCAGCTGGAGAAACCAGGCACTCACGCATGAAGATAGGGTAGTGCTCATTGCTGTATTTGATCTTGACCTTGCGGTCTTTGACATATCCAATCCATTTGGCTGAATGCCAGTTTAGGGCATCCACATGTTCCTGCTTCACGTTTGGGCCAAGAACCTTCAGTTCATCTTCCGTGAATTTATCATTGAGTTCAAAGATGCGGGTACCATCTTTCTCATCGATGGTGGCATCACGCTCGGCGAACGTAGGCTTGTTGACGTCCTTCTTTAACTCATCGGAAATATTATACTCCGATGCTAGTCTGAGGATGGCATCGGGAAAACGATCGATATTCTTCTCCTTCATATAGAGGTCTATCGGAGACTCGGCGACTCCTTCGCCTCCGAAATCGGTTACCTTCCAGCAGTCCTTAAACTTCTTGAGAGCACAGGAAGGAGTCTTTTCGTTACGAATGGCAAAGTGCTTTTTAGGCGTGCCAGTCGAACAGTATTTCTGTATGCACTCCTTGGCGTCCGGGTATAATCCTATGATTATATCCAGTCCGTCATCGGTTGCCTGGTAAATTTGTTCTGCTTTGATCATATTTCTTTTCCTTTAAAACCGCCTGCAAAGATAAATATCTGCAGACTCAAAACAAAATACTTGCTGCCGAAAGTCTTAATGCCTCAGAATATGAAGCTTTATGGCCTTATTGACAGCTTTGGGCTGAGACAGGTTGATAAGTGAAAGAACGCGTCTTTCAAACTCTGTTTGTGTCTCGGATTCCTTACGCTGTGGGGGGGTGAGGAATTCTATAATGGTCTTATATCCTGTTTCTAGTGTTATTATTGCTTTCATATTCGCTAATTCTTTTAGGTGTGCACCCAAGTGGTTCGGAACCGTGTTCTATATATCTGTGAAATAGGGGGCAGTATCTTCCGTTGATACAGTTTACCCCTATTGCACAGTTTAGGCATTTACTTGGAGCCATCTACTTGAACGTTAAACGTTTCGTTATGAATGAGAAGTTTAGCCTCTATATATTCAGGTCTTTCTTCTTCTTCGTTCCACCTTACTTCACGGTAGTCTCTTTCGCTCACTCTGCATTCGGATGCAATGCCGTCTTCACTCCACTCGACAATACGCTTGTCATCGTATTCGTCTTTTGCAGGAATAACGCCTAGAACCCGCTTGCCGAAACGATCGTTTCTAACTTCGTAAATGACTGCATCGGGAAATTTTGCCATGATGGCATCTTCTAAGCTTATTTTTTTAGTTTTCCGTTTCATTGTTTCTCATTCTATATTTAACAATACCTGCAACGATGCCGTCATCTGCATCATCGTAGTGAATTTTTAACTCCGTTTTTCCCTTATGGAAGGATCCGTAAGATGTTTCGGCGGGAACGCTGGCATCCTCGAAATCTTTCAAAATGTGCTCCAGCTGTTTGCTGTTGCATATTATCGTCATTGCTCCCATGTTCCATCATTGATAACTTCGTCGACTATTTCCCGCTGGTATGGTAGCCAGTTGTTTTTTTTAATCTTGTCGTAAATGCCTGAGGCCGACATTCCGAATTTCAACTGAAGTGCGAGAATGAATTTGTTTCTTTTTGAGCGAGGAATCTCGTTATACCAATCTCGCAATGAATTTTTTTTCTCATTTTTTTGCTTATTTTCTTTCATATTTCAAATATTATTATTAACTTTGTTGTAAAGATACGAATAATTTTTAGAAAATACTAAGAAATATTAGTGAAATACTAAAAGATATAAGTTAAATATTATTAATAAAATTATGTGGTTATGTATAACGGTCAGGTACTCAGAAGGTTAATAGCTCAAGCAGGTTTGACGAAAAAACAGTTCGAAGAACAAGTTTTTCAAGGTAAATCGACGGGCTTGTATCATGTAGAAATGGCAAAGAGTGTTACTTGCCATACACTTGAACGCATGCGTGATGTACTCAAGTGTTCTATGGATGATTTCTTCACTACCCCCGAGTGGGCCGTGAAAAAGACGGGAGAAGTCATCGGTTCTAACAATGTCCTCTCTAATGTGAAGATCAACGACAGTAAGATGGAAAACCAGTATCTCAAAGAGTTAATCCAGGAAAAGGATAAACGTATCAGTACGTTGGAGAATTACATTAAACTTCTCGAAGAAAAGGATAAAAAGGACTAAAATCGAACGAAAATTAGTTCTTTACTGATTTTTATTAGTTTCGGCTTATCCTATATATAAATAGGTATATATTATTAATAATGAGTTGGTTATAATATTAAATATCGGTAATCTTACCTGCTGGCGGCAGAAGGTCATCAGTCTTGCCGCCGCAACCATGCAAATCGGGTAGAAAGTTGTAATTCAACATTCTATCCGATTCTTTTTTTATCTCTATATTTATAATTTAACACTAAATATTTGCATATATCGAATAAAACTACTAATTTTGCACACAGATATTTTTATGTGCAATCATTTTAATTAGGAGGGACTTCAATATGTCAATTTCCAAAACAAGACAAAAGTTAGTAGATGTCGCCCGACAACTGTTTGCAAAGAACGGTATAGCAAATACCACTATGAATGATATTGCTGTAGCTTCTGGTAAGGGTCGCCGTACGCTCTATACGTATTTTAGCAGAAAAGAAGATGTCTATTATGCTGTGATAGAATCAGAGTTGGATCGTTTGTCTGAGAGACTCGATGAAGTTGCCTCTTGCAAAATGCGTCCTCAAGATAAAATCATAGAGCTTATTTATACACATCTCAGTATGATTAAGGAAACTGTAGTTCGTAATGGTAATTTGCGAGCTGAGTTTTTCCGTAATATCTGGATGGTAGAGAAGGCTCGCAAGAATTTCGATGAGGATGAAATTGAGATTCTGAGAAAGATTTATTCTGAAGGAAAGGAAGACGGTGAGTTTGACATTGATAATGTTGATCTCGTTGCAGATATTACTCATTATTGTATCAAGGGCTTGGAAGTACCATTCATCTATGGACGATTGGGACATGGACTGAATGTAGAATCCAGCAGACCTCTAGTTGCCAAGGTAGTATATGGTGCCTTGGGTAAATCTGGATTGAAATTGTAATTTATTGATAATTAATTAAATATAAAAGAAATGGGATTATTAACAGGTGTCACGGCTCTAATAGCCAAACACCTGATAATCAGCCCTAAAATGGGGCTTTTCTACTGCGCCAAACCCCTAAAAATGGGTGAAATGTGGTGTGTCTTGGTAGGTTTGGGCGCAAAAATCAGCAAATTTTCAGCAAATTTTTAAATCTGGCTTATGGCAAAATCTCGTTTTCGCTTAGATGTTCGTAGGGCGTTAAAAGATGGTACGTACCCAATCCAGATTATAGTAGGGCATGGCACTAACATCTATCTTGGTACTGGTGTCTATGCCTCGGTCGGTGAGTGGGATGCTCGGACACAACAATACATAGGCAAAGGGGCACGGCGCATTAACGCCGCCCTCGTTTCTATGCTCGCAATGGTTACTAACCGCATCATGGAATTAAAAGAGACTGGGCAATGGCCGAAATTATCACGTAGGCAAATTAAACAAATGCTTACCGACTTGGAATTGGAAAAGCCCACCATTGATGTACCTACACTTAGTGACGTATTTTCGTCTATGTGTGAGGGGCGTGCCGATCGCACTAAGGGGATAACCAAAAGTGCATCGTTAAAGATACAGGCTTTTGGCTATGATCCGGCAAAGCTGCACTTTGAACAAATAACGACTACGTGGTTAGATGATTTCTATATGTCGATGTCTGGGCTATCCGTCAATACGAAAGCGGCGTATATGAAAGCTATTAAGCGTGCGTTTAACTGGGCAATAGACCACGATATAACGACTAATGACCCTTTCAGGCACTACCATATTAAGATAGAAGAAACTCGTATGAGGGATTTGCCAATAGAGAAAATGAGGCAACTATTAGACTTACCATTACAGGGGCTTTATCCTGAATATCGGGATTTGTTCATGCTTACCTTTTATCTGATAGGCATTAATACGGTTGATCTTGCCGACTGCACGTTAGATAGCATCGTTAATGGTCGCTTGGAATACCGCCGACACAAAACAAATAAGCTATATAGCATTAAGATTGAGCCGGAAGCAATGGAGATAATAAACCGCTATAAAGGCAAAAAGCACCTTATACGCTGCTTTGATAGGTACAAAGACTATAAAGCCTTACAGGGTAGCGTTAATAACGCTCTGGCTAAAATAGGCCCTGCCCGGTTGGATGATAACGGTAATTTTGTTTTTACCGGAAATAACCGAAAAGTAATGCAACCTTTAGAAAAGGGGCTATCTTTGTACTGGGCACGTTATTCCTGGGCTACGTATGCCGCCGACTTGGATATACCTAAAGACACTATTAGTGAGGCTTTGGGGCACTCCCACGGCGCAAAGGTTACAGGTGTGTATATAAAGTACAATAGAGATAAAGTGGATGCCGCAAACCGCAAAGTTATAGACTATGTATTGGGTAAAGCAAATCGCCCGGGCTAACCTCTCGGTTGGCTCCGGGCTTGCACTATTCAGAAAACAGATTTTATTTTTTTCTTCGCAGATATAAGAATATAGTGTAAATAATCGCTGCTACGCAACATAAAAAGCCAATATGGTAAATTGTACGCTGATACCATTTTAAGGCTTTTACGCCTTGTTTCTGTGGCTCTCTGTTGGCTTGTTTGTTGTCTCGGCTCTGCTCCCCATTTGCTTGCAGCTTATGGGTGTCGGTGCTGTCCTTGCTCTGGGTGATACTCTCGGCTTTCTTCTGGGCGGCTTTCTTGCCGTGTTGGTATGACTTAACGCCATCGGCTTTCAGGTTGCCCAAAGTGTCGATCGTGAGCGTACCGCCGTTATTGGCAAACTCGATATACCCCCAATCGCTAAAATACGTTAGCGTGGTTCGGTTGTCGGTTTTGATAGTACCTACGTGGATGCTATCGGTTGCTAACTTGGTGGTGTCGGTTTCCTCTCTTGTGGTTATGGATGATTCCGATACCGCCTTTTTTGTTGTCTTGCAGCCTATCAGCCCAAACAGGGCTAACAGGCACATACAGATAGTTATAAACTTCTTCATTGGCTTATTACTTAATGTCTTTGTACTCTTTTGTAGCGTCGAAAGACGGGCACGCCTTGGCTGCAAAGTCTCGGTGTCCGTGGATCGTGGCATTAGGGTAACGATGCTTTAACTCTGTAAGCAACTTTACCAAAGCCGCCTTTTGCTGTGGTGTTCGGGTGTCCTTTGGTGTCTTACCATCGGATGCCAAACCACCCACATACACTACACCAATACTATTTTTGTTGTGCTTCAGGCAATGTGCTCCCACCTTGCTTTCTGGTCGGCCTGGTTCTACCGTTCCGTCCAAATCTACTACATGATGGTAGCCAATTCCATTCCAACCTTTAGCCTTGTGCCATCGGTCAATGTCTGCCGCCTTAAAGTCCTTACCCTCGGCGGTTGCCGTACAATGTACGATGATCTCATTAATCTTTCTCATATTAATAACCATTTTTTGGGTCACGTTTAATGCAACCCTTAATTATACACTTATAGCGTTGTAGGTCTAATTCTAACTGCGCCTTTTCCTTGTTGAGCTGCAAAATATCTAAATTCTGCTTTCTCACTAAATCGGTCTGCTCTGCAAATCGTTGCTCTTTATCTTTGAGTTGAGTTTGCAAAAAGTCCATAGCCTCACGCAAAACGTTAAATTCTACGTTGTCGGCCTCGGCTTCCTCCTTTCGGCGGTTGGTTTTACGATTCATACAGTATCTAATCATTTCCCAACCGCCCAAAGCGGTAATAACCGATACTATTATTTCAATTACCTGCATGGTCGATGCTGTTAAGTTCATAAATCACTTTTCCGTCTCGCTGCTCGGTCACTACTACATATCTTGTAAGTAGCAATCTAAATAAGTCCATATCCAACCTATCGGATGATAGGGTAATGGGTGCTTTATCAGTAGTCGCCATTTCTAATTCTCTGCATTGTTTGATACCTCAATTTATGTTTGTTCTTAATTGCCAATACCTCGTAGTGCCCTTTGATGTACACATATTCTTTGAATACGTGCGGCTCAATCATGTTTAACACCTTGCGACGTGTGGCGTATTCGTTGGTATGCCGTAGCAAACCTAAATATGAGTTGATACTACATATTGCGTGTAATACCTGACGCTCGTTGTTAGCCTTGTTTAGCCGTCTGACCGCTGCGACAAAGTTTGTTATTGTTCTGTTACAGGTATAGACACGTCCGGGTTTGACTATTGACCCGGTAAACTCTACGCCTTTGCTGTAATGTTGCAAATAAAACTTCTTCTCATTCAGTCGTAAACCTAACTTAGCTAATAGCTCACGTATCTTAGGCATTAACGCCAATAGCTTTTCTTTGTCCTTATGGATGCAATAGAAATCGTCCACATACCTGCCATGATGTTTTATACCCTCATTCTCGATATACCAATCAAGCGTATTAAGTAAGAAGTTTGCGAATATCTGGGCAAACAGGTTGCCGATGGCTACGCCCTTACCCTCACCATTTGTAAATAGTGATTTGTTCTTATCCAACTTCTCCCAATAGCTCAAAGGGCTGTGCCGTTCACAATTCTTTTCCGGGCTGTGTAAAATAACGACACGGCAAAGGTAGCGCAAATCGTCTATGTCTTCGCCCTTGTAGTACCTGACTATAAAACGATCTACCATTTCAGACAATAACTTTTTGTCGATGCTCATAAAGAAACCTTTTAAGTCAAGTTTCATAATGTGGCAATCTTCCGTATAATTATTGCTGCACTGCCTTATATCTTCTTTCAGTGTATTAATACCATAAAGCTGCCCCTTTGCCTTTCCTACAATTAAATGTACGCTCGCTAAATATTTCCTCAAATAGTGGCGTTAGGCGCAAAGCTATGTAGTGGTGTACGATTCTATCCTCAAAGGATGCTGCAAATACCTCTCTGTATCTTGGGCGTGTTACGACAAAGCAAATAGACTTACCCGGTTGGTACGTCCGGTTATTGATTCTATCACGCAAAGCAATCAAACGGCTTTCGTAGTCCATTTCGTAAACAACTGTGCTTGCTGTTCGTCTCTTGCTATGACGGCAATCAAAGTAAGCATCTAAAAGCCACTCTGTCTTTACCATTGTATATTATCATTTGTCACGTTTCTGTCTTCTGTAAATAGTGCTGACACTGCCCTAACTCTGTTCGTGTTGCTGGCCTTAGTGTTCCAATTGTTCGTATTACCGTCGTTGAGGTTCAGATTCCATGCGTTGGTAGCACTGTTCTCGGTGGCCGCAATCTGTGGTCTATTATCTTGTTCTTAGCCGTAAATGACGGCATAAACCCCATTTATTACGGAAAACTGCGCTCTCGGTCTGTCGTAACATTCCGATTCTGGCTACAAAGTGTATTAACTACTTTGTTTTTCCACGCTGACGATTGTTTACCTATTTCGTCCATTAACTCGATAATATTTGCAAACTTTCCTCTGCCTTTTATCCACTCCCTTTCTCCGGCAATTCTCATTAGCGTTTTCATTGTCTCAAACTCTGCCTGAAACTCGGTTAGGTGCTTTACTGTCTCGGCTTTGTCCTTATTGATGTACGCCGCCGCTATCTCCTGCATCAGATTAACGCCAATTTCTTGCAGCTTTGCCCCGATGGTGAATTTGTAGGCACGTGGGAAATTGGGTACTATATCCAAAATGATGTCTAACAACTTGCGTGCATCTAAATAAATCTTTGTACTTGAAACTAATTTTACCGCCATTGCTTGTTTATTAAATTGCCTTATAATGGTACGGCTTTCGCCGTACCTAAAGGTTAAAGACTAAGAAATTAAGAATTAAATAATAAATGCTGACACTGCCCTAACTCTGCCCGTGTCGCCGGCCTTAGCGTACCAACCGTACGTAAAACCGCCGTCGAGGCTCAGATACCATGCGATGGCAGCACTGCTCTCGGTGGAAGTCCAATACCAATCTTCAACTAACTGGGTGGCTCCGGTAATCAGGGACAAAGCATAATTGATTTTTGTCATGTTGGCGTAAATCATAAACATTTCGCCCAACGATGGCAACCACCATTTACCTGCTGTCAAACCCTTGCCGTTAGCGTTTGCACGGCTATACAGATTGCAGTAGCCCGGTGCATACTGCGCCGTATTGGTGACTGCATCGGCTTTGCTTGCCTTGATTATAGCCGCCGTGTTCGCCTTACCGTTCCAATCGTTCATCGCTGTTACACGATCGGTTGTTGTCGTACCGCCTCCGCTGATAGCTGCGCTACTCCACGTTAGCTTAGAAGTTGATTCGGTAGGGGCTACGACTAAGATTTTGCCGCCCTCGACAACTACCACGCCGTCGGCAATTTCGCCGCTGTTCTGTAACGATGTCCACCTATGAGGCTTAACCATGAGTGGGTAATCATCGTTCTTACGGTGATACATGATAAAGATACCATCGTATAAGCCGTTAAGGTTCATACCTGCCAACAAAGCGGTTTTGAGGTTCGCCAATGAGATAAGCGTAACCTTTCCGTTTGCGTCCGTTACCGGAATTTTCTGGTTTGTGTTGATGGTCGTTACTGTTGCCTGACCGCTCAACTTTTTTGTTTTCTTTACTGCCATAATTACTACTATTTTAATACGTCAAAATCTGACCCATTATAAATTATAAAATCAAAGCTGCCATCGTTTCGGCTTGCATCGTCTGATACGGCTACATCAAAGTAACCGTTACCCAATGAGTGCATAGTGGCTTTTACTGGGCTACTCGCACCATAGCATACACCTCGCCCGGTTAATATTACACGGCAATTACTTGCATAGGTAAACCACGTACTCGGAAAAGATACCCGGTAAAGTCCTTCAGATTGTCGGGACACCGTTAGTTTGCTGCCATCAAACGTATTGCTTGTTATTGATGTATTGCTACTACGGTCTCCGCCCGATACCGTGCCAAATGCCAAAGCCTTTAAGCAATGCCCATACTTTTGACTTGTCATTAAGTCAATGCGATTTAGCACAATCCAACCGTAGAACTCCGTAGCAGTGCCGTAGCCTATCATTTCCACTATTTCACGGCTAACTTTTAACTTGCTTTTTTGGATTCCGTCCTCAAAGAAGTATTTGCCCCCCGGCGCACTAATAGCTGCTTGACCTTGCGCCATCGTGCTGCCCCATTTGTAGTTTACAATGCTTAGTCGTCTTCCATTTTGGCTTACGTCCCACGGCATAGAATAGGCATCTAACCAAGCGCCTCCGCTACTAAGCATAGCCACATTATCGCTGTAATCAACATCAAAGCTATCATTAGCCAAATTGAACGGATTCCGTATTGAGCCGATAACTTTTACATTTGTGAACGTGCCATTTGTGAACGTACCGCTATTGCAAGTAACGTTGCCATCTTTCGCCTGAAAGATGATGTTACCGTTAGCGTCTTTCATGTCGATAGCCTCAACGCCTAAATTTTTGACTAAAGCATACTGCGCTAACAGTATCTTTGTAGCCACCATTTCAAATTTGTCGGCTAACTTCCAAAGTCCGCTATTGGTATCGGTTGCCCCTCCTGGGTTGTTGCTTGCAGTCTTGGTGTGCGATTTGATGCACGAATAATAGTTGCCGCCGTACAAAACTACGTCCTTATATTCCTCACCACTTGCTCCTGACTGAAACATATAGCCTACGGCGCAATCGCTCCACGCTTGCGGGCCTCGTAGTGCCGGGCCTCTGTCGCCTTTTGCTCCGGGTTGCCCATCGGCTACAGTCTTAAATGACACGGTGCGTTTATGCGTTACGCCTCTACAAACAATAGATATTTCTATATCTTTGCTTGGATTGGAATTTGCTTCTACCACCAAAATAAGCGTATAAACATTTGTGCCTACTACTGTGTTCCCTTTTAAACCCGTCGGGAAATTAGATGTATCCACGTTACACTTAAAGCTGCTTCCACTGCCGTTACTACTTATCAGTTGCTTTGTACCCTCAAATACTTTAATGGTAACTGCGTATGAGGTATTGGCGTCCGTCTTTTTGTGCAAAATGTTCTCCGGCGAAATATCAATGGTTATTGCGTCTATGCCATCGTTTCCGTCTTCTCCATTCTCACCACTTGCAATGTAGTATAGTGATTGAGCCGTTATTATAGCTTGGTTTGTGTCGATTGCCGTTACTTTAGCGTAAAGACTGATGGTAATACGTTGTTTGTCCGATACCGTGCCATTAATAACCATCGTGTCACCTACGGAAAAATCAGATACATTTATGATTCCGTCCCAATCGACTAACCGCCCACTAAGTCCGTAGAGCTGCGTCCACTCCTTGTAGGTATAGTTATATACGCTTCGGGATTGGGCGACAATTACGCCCTTTCCCTTGCGTATAAACTTAACTATTCTTGTTATTGACACACCCATAGGCTTAACTTTCTGATGTTATCGTTACGCTAATGTCTCCACCACTTTGCAAACACATATCGCGTGTTACGGCATAGCTTGCAACCGCCGTTTTTCGCTCGATGTCATTATTTAGGTAAACACCTGCTGCATCTTTCACAACAAAGAAAAACTTAGCGTCTTTGATTGCTTGCGTGTTAGTTCCACGCTTGACGATCCACGGCGTGTAGGTTACTTTGCCGTTGCCGCTCTCATCTTCGCTTATCGCTTCGTCTTCCGGTGTCGGGCGTGCGTCGATGTCGTAGGGGTCGGATGCGTCCATAACGCCCTGTACGTCTTTACCAATTTCAACGCCACTACGATTAACAGTCACTCGATATTCGCCGTATGTGTCTATACTGCTGCCTGACACTGTAAGCGTCTGGGCGGTTTGGCCGTTGATTACCTCCCAACCACTGACGCCCATCTTCTCCCACGCGTAGGTTAAATCTTTGGTGATTTCCCCGTAGTTTTGGTATGCCCTTGCCTTTAAAACACAACTGCCGCCCTTGTCGGTAATAACAAAGCCCTTGTTATCTCCTGCCGCGATGGTAACACGATAGCTTGTACCTGTTGCTTTCTGTACTGGGATTGTATAGGTAGCTTGGATATTATCGCTTTGTGTGCCATAACTGATAGCTGCCACCATCTTGATAGTTACCGGGGCAAAACCTGCGATTTCTACCAAATTCTTAACAATCTGCAAACCATAGTAGATGTTGTCGCCGCTTGGCGCAAACTTCTTAAAGTAGCCTGCAAAAATGCCGCTTGACGTGTCGCCGTTAAACTCGATTTTCGTACCATTAAAAAAGTACTGCATACTATCAGGCGTTGCCACTCCCTCGGCTACTCGGCTACTCATACAGACAAAGTTAAGTTTTGGTTTTGTCTGTTCAAAGTTTGGGAACACCTTAGTAACGTCGGATTCCGTGCCCTCCCATTCTTGGTAGATGTCGCCATCTTGGCACATGATTAATGCCGTATAAGTTCCTGCCTTGGCAATAAACTTAATCGTTCGGGCTGTACTCGCTTTGCTCATAGTTCCTTACTTTTTGGTTTCACTTTCTGTTTGCTCACTCTCTGACGCTTCCGGCTGTTGGTCGCCCTCCGCATTTTCCTCGTAGGCCTGGCCCTCGTTGCTGTTGCCGCCATTGTCGGTGCTCTCTGTGTTCTCGCCCTTACCATCTGCTCCCTGCTCGGTGTTGGTGTTGTCACCTACGATAGCATCATTAACGTTAGCCTTAATAGGCTGCTGAAAGCGTGCATCGGTTGCCATTGGCAAAGGTCGGCAAATAGTACCGTCCTGCTCACTTCTCGCCTCATGCGGCATAAGTGCTATACCTCCAATCTTAACCAATATGTCGTTAAGTTGGGTTAGTGGGCCAAACTTCAACATATCGTTTTGCCAAAACAGATAGTTTCCATCACTCACCATGTTACGGCCGTTCTCCAGTTGCAAGTATCGTGCAACCAATGGATTTGCTTTAATGTATCTTGCCATAATCTTATATTGATTAAATTGTTATTTGATTAATATTACGTTATCGTCTGCATCAACGAATACTGCGCCGTCGCTGTCTTCCCACGCACACGTAGGGCCAACGTCCTTAACGTCCAAACCATAAACGCCGCCTAACGTCTGACTAACCTTATTGGTCGAAAGCGTCGGTTTCATTCCATGTGCTATGAGCGAATAGTTAAGCGTTCCTGACTGGGCATTTGTAGCGACGTACCAAAGCGGCAATAACTCACGTTCCGGATTGTCGATCGTGCCGTTAGTGTTCCAAATCTTCGCCGTTGGCGCAATCTCTAACAAACCACTTGGTAGGTTGGTAGGTAGTTCGCCGATGTCGTACTCAAATTTTGGGATTCTACGGATAAATGCCACTAACTTAGTTGGGGCGTTGTCCGATAGTGTCACGCTGCTCGGGTTTCCGTCCGGGCTATACTTTGCCCTGCATCGCAAATAAAGTTCTGTACCCATGAGGCTACGATTAACGGTACAACTGTTTCCGTCTGCTGCTACCGCTACGTCATAGTCTAACGTGGTGTCGCTGCCTACGGCGGTAAATGTTCCATCGTCTCGCATTACCTCCCACACAAACAAACGCTTATTCTCTGGGCACTCATTAACGCCCAATCTCAATGATGCGTGTACCGTCTGCGTGTCGGGGTCGCTCAATGGGTTGTAGATAGTTTGGGCGGCTGCGTCCAATACCAGAAGTGGCGTGTATGCTGTGGCGTTCTTGCATTGTACTTGGTACGGCTTGATGATGTGGTGTACCTGATTAGTACGTGGGTCTTTGTAGTCCGCTTCAAATCGTAGATTCATAGGTACCTGCGGCTTGGCGTTCTTCTTGATCCTGATACGTCCGGCATTTGCACCCTTGCTGACTACCTCAAAGTCGGCGTTAGCGCTGTCTATTAACGTGTCGGCTGCTCCTCTGTTCACCTCATACCAGACTACGTTAGCGAGGTCTTGATTAATCAAGCCCGGCGTTAAAACCTCGTCTTTGTCAAGTCTGCCGATATTCGGCTGCACTATTAAGTTAGATGCGTCTATGGTGTAATCGGGCGTATATGTGTCGGTGTCTGCGTCGTAGTTCTGACTATCCGATACGCCGCCCTCAACCACCATGCTAACATTAATTTGCAGTGGCTTAAAATTGAAATCAAATCTTTTTGTCTTCATAACTGCGCTATGTTTAAATTAATACTCGTAACTGACTGCCGCCGTTGCTGCTTCATTGCCCATGCCGTCACGTAAAGTAACGGTAGCCGTAAAGCGTATAACTTTAGGCATATAGCCGTTAAAATCCATGTCCTCGGCTGTGAGGTGCAAAGACTTTCCGGTATTGGCGTGGCGCAAACTCCAAACGTTGTCGCTCGCCGTTCTCTCGTTGCCCTCTGCGTCCTCGCTGTATCTCGTCCACATTACGTCTGCGTCCAAAATATCATCTGTGATATTCATATTATACAGGGTCGCCACGATGGTTAGTGTGAGGTCTATTTTGTCCGGGTCTAAGATACTTTCAGGCTCTTGGAAATCTACGGCAAAGTCTGGGTTTCCCTCAATCATCGCCCAATCGGTATTGTTCCATGCCGGGGCGGTCGTCGTGAGGTTCTTGCAACATCTGTACTTGCAGCCATTAAACCATACGTCTGATGTCTCATACTCCCCGGTGTCCGGGTTGATAGCATCGCAATAGTACTTACCGCTTTGCGTCCACGCCCCCCGATCCACATACGTAACCAACGGCTTACCAGTCCACTTGTTAAGTCTGATAACGTCCATTGTGACGATACCCGGTATATACATATAGTCTAAACCATCACGTATTGGCAAAGGGTTGCCGGTATCGTCCAATAACTCGTACACAAATTCGGGCAAACTGCCGAAAGCTGCACCATAGTTGGCGTTATCCAAAATCGGCTTAGTCACTCCCTTTAGCTTGACGATTCGCCCCTCTGTGCTCGATAGGTACAAACAATCTTGCCGTTTCGTGTCCGTTTGGTTTCCCCATCGTGCAATCTTCATCATTTCACACGGTGGGTAGTTCTTGCCGCTTGGTACTTCGGTGTCCGGGTACTGCGTCACCTCTATGTAGTTGTTAGCGGTATTAACGCTATTAACCCTAAACCATGCCGTGTAATACTTTCCGCTACCTTGCGCCAAAGTATTGATGATACCTTTTAGCACATTGTTTTCGGCTTGGGCGGTAAAATATCCGTCCCATTTGCTTCTCAGGTGCAAACCAAAACAACCATTGCCCAAATCGTCCACGCTCTCGATTGTGTCCGCTTCCGTTAGAAGTTGGTCGCCCTCGATTGCTGACAATCGGTTTACTATCAATTCCAGACACTCAAAGTAGCTGCGCACTCTTAGGCTTTCCACCTCGGCGTTACCTTGTGCGTCAATACCTGCGCCCTTACCTGCATACAGGGATTTGACGAATTCGCCAAAGTGTGCGCCGTCCTTGAATATTGCCAAACCGATAGCCGTTAAACCCTGCTGAAAAGTAATGTGCCCTTGCGCTATGTCGGCGGTAATCTTCGATAAAAAGCGGTCGTTAATCGGGCTATCCTCTGCAACGTCTCCGGCTAAATCGGAATAGGCGGCACGGCTCGCATATCCGGCACGGTTTGCATACTCGGCTTGCTCTGCGTGTGTCGCTATATCGGCTTTGGCTGCGTGCTTGGCTTCCTCGGTCATTTTGCCGATACTTCCATAGCTGCCGCCTCCAGTGGATGCCCCACTGCTGCCGCTGTTCCTGGGTTTTGCTATCTGCTTAACTTCGATCATGTGCCAATCTCCTTTAATGTGAGGTCGGCACGTCCCTCAATAAGGTTTCTGCCGATGCCCTGCACGAAAAATTCTTTGTCTAAAGCCTCGTGGCGGTAATGGTTAAACAGACTAACAACATTATCAATGTCTCTTAGTTTCTGTTCCATCACGATACGTGGCTTATGGTATTCAGTATAATAACTATCCACGTAGATTTGTTCGGGCTTTGCCTTAACGTTGCCGTTTCGGTCGTACACCTCTAACACTCCGTCCCCGGTTGATATATTCAACGGTGTGGATAACTTCACCGTATTGCTAACTCCCAACTTGGCGCACTCCGTGGCGGTCAATGCCGAATTTATCTTAAACTCCAAATCGTCCTTTTTGTTCACAAAGGTTTCTTTGGTGTCGCTCATATAGATAATATCGTTATCATCATTGCCATTGCTGATTAGTCCGTTATCGCTATATACTTTAACATCAAACGACTTAATCAGGATGCTACTAACATGGGCTAAAAGCGGTACTGATGAGCTGCTCCACTTTGTATGCCTGAAAAAGGTAGGGTGGCGGCGTGTGATAACGTCCCATGTAGCATTAACAGGGCCTAATATCATAAACCTAACCTGCCCACTTATCTTGTCGCCCTTGGTAATCGGTATTGCTATACCCTCCGCATCGATACCCATCTTATAGTCGATGTTGTTTTGGATGCTGAACTCTGTGCCTACCAACTTATCGCCTATCTTAGGGTCAAAGCCAATTGTAAAGCATTGCTGATAATATTCATCATCGCTTTGGCACTCGCTCCGCTCCTTGTATTTCTGCCAAACAAAATCGGTTGTCTGCCCATCGGTTCCGGTCTCCACTACGCATTTGTCGCCGATAACCAACATACAGGCTAATACGGCTACCTTACTGATTGTGTCGGTACTGTCGCCTACTGCGCTGTACTTAAATTCGTATTCCTCTGGGCCTTCCCCGGTATATGGATAAAATCCGCTATCTGCGCCCTCATGCCATGATACTTCTTTGTCCGGGGTCTCGGCTTGCCAATACTGCCGGGTGTAATACCTGCCATCGCCATTGTTACGGCTCGGTACGGTCTTGTGCCAAAAATACATTGGTGGCGGCGTTGTTCCGCCTCCACCTCCGCTACCTTGGTACGGTGGGCGATTTCCCATTTTCTCACGCATAGCGGAAAAATTACCAGTAACCGCCATTATCGGGTTTAGAATAACCTTACCTGACAATACTATATAGTTGGTGGTTTTGTCGTCTGACGGCGAAAAAACACCCCCTGCCTTATTACCAGTATAGACAGCATACGGTATATTTTTCTGTATGTCTGCCACACTCGGGTAGGTCTTGTTTTCGTCATTATCCACGCCATTGCCATTAACCGACACAACTAAATAGTCAGTCATATTCACCTTAGATGTCGGGCTATTATCATCGTTGGCGGTATTGATTTTAACGCTACCCAAAGCCATAATAGCCGCCCCCGGTGCTTGTCCTAACCAATCAGGCAAAGCGTGTTGGTTCGTGCCCTCACCACCGAAATAATCTACCAAATCAACCCCGGTGTTACCTTTCATCGGAAACGTCCATAGCTTGTTACACATTACCTGCACATACCAATGAGTAATAGCCCCTCCACCATAGTTGGTGCTTTCGCCATTCACCATTGCTTTCATCGCATAGTATGCGGTCTTTCCCTCTCCGTCGCTTGAATACTCGGTGAGGTACTTTTGCTTATTGACGTATGGGCTAACCAACAAATCATCGTCCAATGGGCTTTCTATCACGCTTTCGATGTCTTCCACCTTGGCGGTTAATAGAAGTTGGTTATATACGTCGCCTATGCTTATCGTGGTATCGCAATCGGCCACGTTAGCCAAAGCGATTGTTACGGCTTGCTGCGCCGTTGTCTTGGTGCTGTTGGCTACGATGTCATGCCAAATAATCTTATCGGGTGCCGCCTTGACGGATTCCCACGAAAAGATATAGAAGTTAAAGCCGTCCTGCACGATATGTAAGTTAAGGTACTTCAAAAGTTCCTCCAACACTTCGTCTTGCTGCCAAACGTCGCTCTCATCGTCGCCCAAAAACAACAAATCAGATATTGAAAGCTGCTTAAATACCTGATAGCGGTTTGCGGTCTGTGCATCAACTGCCTTGCTGCCATCATACCAGAACTTAATATTTTGGTTGCCCAATATATCCAGTCCCTCGGTAACTCCTTTCAGTATCTCGGTGGCAATATCGTAAAAACTACGCTGCGCTGCCTCTGCCTTGACGAAAGCATAGATAACGCCCAATGCGCCCACATTCTTATACTTGCTATACTGCAAAGCACTAAGCGCATCAATGCAATTTAATTCCAGTTCGTCCCATCTGTTGTTATATGGCTGTGACAAAGTTTGCGGCTCGATGAACCCGGCAAAGATACACGTATCGTTTTTATAGATGTTTACGACTGCATCACGGCATGAGGTACTAAAAAGGTCTTTAATCAGGTTGCCGCAAAGCAATCTTATTTTAGCCGAATTTCTCAAAAGCACATCGAAAGTGTCGTTTACCTCATTCTCGATTTCTGCCGGATCCTCGCTAAAATATACATCTGCCTTTTCTGTACCTATTTCAATGGCCTGCGTGCGATCGTTCCCGGTAACGATGTGTACCGTTATCGTATCGCCCTGCTGACTTAGAAAACTGCCGTGTATATACATATTAACTGATTTTTATTTGTTACACATTATAGTTCTTACCGCTCTTTTTCGCCACTCGCTTAACATCTGTAATCATGTCAAGTATCTTGCGTGCGTTGGCATTCATATTGATGTTTACCTCCGTGGCTGTCGGTTCAATGTCGTTTGTTATATTCTGCATCGTTACCGGCTGTAACCTCCGCTCCGTAAAGGTAGGCGGCTGAAACTTGCCGTCAATCATGCCAAACAATCGGGCTTGCTGAAACTTGTTTAGTATCATCTCGCCGCTGTTCACTCGGGCAAACTTCTTGTCACCCGATGTAGAAGTACCGCCGATAACACCACCAGTGGCAAATCCCGAAACTGCTGCGAGTGCTGCAATAACCGCCGCCACACCTGCCGCAATCGCTACCAGGTTCAAAGGGAACGGCATTTTTGCACCGCTCGCCGTGGCATTTGCTACCGCTTCACCGCTCTTGGCTGCCGTGTTGGCTGTTGCTGCTGCCGCTTCTCCTGCCGTTGCTGCTGCATCGGTAGTGGATGCCGCCGCGTGTGCTGAGGTTGCCGCCGTGAGCATACCGAACAACTCCACAATACCCTGTATGCCCTCGGCAATGGAAATGAAGCCGTTAATAAGTCCCGTCACCTGCTGCCAGGCATCGCCGTTGCCCTCCAGTGCATCACTTATGCCCTGAATGCCGTTGCCTACGCCTTGGATGTTTCCCCAACCGCTTTTGATGTCGCCAAACACCTTGTCAAAACCCTTGCTGTCAAGTTCAATCTTTATAGGCTTCAATCCGATTTCTGCGAGTTGTCGGTTTATCTCCTCAATCTCTTTCAGTGCCTCGTCCTTGCCTATGATTCCTATCTCGTAGTCGGTTTGTATGCGGCTTGCCTTATTCTGGGCGTTGCTGTGGCTCTGTCTCTTGTCGGCTGCACTTCCCTGCACGATGTATGTCGGTTCTGTCTCTGCCTTGATAGATACCTTACCCTTTGTAGTTTCGTCTATCTGCCGTTGTATGTCGGCTATCTTGGCATCGGCTTTCACCCTTGCATCTATTGTGGTGGCTTCCTCAAACTCCTGCTGTGCGTCGTGCAACTGTTCTTGCAGTTCCTCGATGTAGGTTTTGAAATGTACCTCTATCGGCTTAACGCCCAACTTTTCAAGCTGTTTGTTAATGTCGGCTATCTGCCTTTCGGCATCTTCCTTGCCGATAAGTCCTATTTCAAAGTCCTGCCTTATCCGGTCTATGTTGTGTTGTGCATTGGTTCGGCTCTGTCGTTTGTCGGCATCGCTTCCCTGCACAATGTATGTCGGTTCTGTCTCTGCCCCGATTGATACCTTACCCTTTGTAGCTTCGTCTATCTGCCGTTGTATGTCGGCTACCTTTGCATCGGCTTTCACCCTTGCATCTACGGTCATGGCGTTGCCCATTTCCTTTTGTGCCGCCGCCAACTGCGCCTGTAATTCCTCTACGTGGGTTTTCGGTTCATCTTTCTTGTCGTCCTTGATGGTCGTTTTCTTCGGGGTGTCCTTGGTGTGTGGAGTAGTCGGCGTATCAGCCGTAATAAAACTACGTGCTGTGTTCAGCCGTGTGGTGAGCTGCTTTTGTGTGTCACCAATCTGTCGGTTTACGGATTCAATTTCTTTATCTACACTATTAATCTGTGTGTTTCCGGAAACATTCGTACCGTTGTACCTCTCCGCTCCAACCTTGGTAAATCTCCACTGCCCATCGCGGCCAACCTTGCCGTAACGATCGC
>ENA-ORMS01000269-ORMS01000269.1-human-gut-metagenome-genome-assembly--contig:-NODE-269-length-55230-cov-15.306661_pt1 | contig 55230 bp, 48 predicted proteins | sample MGYA00242104_ERZ508997 | MGnify/ENA primary metagenome ERZ508997 (study PRJEB26280, sample SAMEA2338704) | human gut metagenome | biome: human gut; feature: human-associated habitat; material: faeces...
ATAAGACCTTAGTGGAAATCGAAAAGGGCAATACGATTACAAGAACAACAGCAGATGCATTCAATCAGATCATTGCAGATATGGAGTCCTTTGCAGAGATTGCACAGAACACCATGGAGAAAGCAAACTCCCAGGCAGAGTCCTTGGAACAGATCGGTCAGGGAATTGAACAGCTGTCCGGTGTGGTACAGGGCAATGCAGCATCCTCAGAAGAGAATACTGCGATCAGTATTAATCTGGCAGAGGGAGCAGCCAAGATGCGTGACCGCGTGAATATCTTTAAGCTATTCTAGAAAAATGGCAGGAATAGAGTGAAATTGTCGGAAGGAAGGTTCTTGTTGTGATTAATGATATATTTAGAGTGTTTGGAGAGCAGACAGGAGAAATCTTATTTGAGATCATTAAAGAGTGTATGGATGATTATCTGTATATATTTGATCTGCAGAATAATATCTTTGAGATTTCACAGTCAGCTGTGGAACGGTTTAATATATCGAAAAATGTTCTGACAGATGCTGCAAATGAAGTTATGAAGGTAGTATATGAGGAAGACCGCAGGATGCTTGCAAAGCATCTTGAGGATATATGTGAAGGAAGAGAAAATGTACATAATCTTCATTACAGGTGGCTTGATAAAGAAGGTATGCCGGTCTGGATTAACTGCCGTGGTATCGTGATCATTGATCAGCAGGGAAAGGCAGAGTATCTGATCGGGTGTCTGAATGAGACCGGCAACAAGAGAAGAGCCGATAATGTCACAGGACTGCTTGGCGGTCCGGAATTCCTTGCTTACCTGCGTGCACAAAAAGAACCCATTACCAAGGGATTTTTTATGCATATAGGAATTGATGATTTTGGAGCGATCAATAGCTCCAGGGGAGCTGATTATGGTAATTATATCCTGAAAAGCGTAGCCGGCTGTATGAAGGAATGCCTTTCAGACAAGCAGAGAATTTACCATCTGGTAGCGGATCAGTATGTGATCGTGGATCTGGAAGCTTCCTCCGCAGAAGACGCTGTGGCACTGAAAGAAAAGATTACAGATAAACTTCGTAATTTCATAGTAGCCGAAAATTATGAAGCTATATTTTCTATTTCTATTGGTGTTATAGATGCAGCAACATTTTGTGAGGGAACCGAAGAATGCCGCAAAAAGTTTGAATTTGCCTTGAAACAGGCAAAAAGCATGGGTAAAAATGGATTCTATATTTTTGACCAGGATGACTATGATGTCTTTTTACGACAAGGAAGAATCATAGCAACACTTCGTAATGCTATTGTGAACCATTATGATGGCTTTGAAGTATACTACCAGCCGATCGTGGACTGTCAGTCCGAACAGATCATTGGAGCAGAGGCACTGATGCGTTTTTCCATGATAACGGAAGAAGGGCGGGAGTTTGTTTCACCGATGGAGTTTATCCCATTATTGGAAGAGACCGGATTGATCATTCCCGCTGGAAGATATATTTTGAACGAAGCTGCAGCGATGTGCTGTGAAATGCAGAAATATATTCCTGACTTCCGGATGAATGTAAATGTATCCTATGTTCAGATTCTGCAAGGCGATGTGGAGAGGGATATTCTGGATGCAATTAAAAAATATTCATTACAGCCGGAATGCTTATGTGTTGAAATGACAGAAAGCGGATTTATGGATATGACACCTTCGTTCTGTAAATTCCGTAAAACTCTGGACAAGAACGGGATTCCCTTTGTAATCGATGATTTTGGAACAGGATATTCGAATCTTCATTGTATCCGTGATATGAATCCAAGTTACGTGAAAATGGATAGGGATTTTACTGCCAAGGCGATGAACAGTGACAGGGATTATGAATTATATAAAAATATCATCCCCATGGTACATAGTATTAACGTCAGGATATGCGCAGAAGGCATCGAGGAAAAAGAATGGCTTCTGAAAATGAAAGAAATGAAGGTTGATTATCTGCAGGGATATTATTTTGGAAGACCATGTGGAAAGAAACAGTTTCTGCAGCAATATGCCAGTGGCATCAACGTTAAATAAAGAGAGTAAGGCAGACTCAGCTATGTGGGGCTGCCTTATTTTATGGTCTTATCAGAAGGATGAGTTCATAACGGCTTGTCTGAGTCTCTCCAGGTCATCTGCATCAGGGTGAGACAATGCACAGTCAAAATTCTGGATCAATACATCAAGATTTGCCGGATGATCAGGAGCTTCCTTCATTTTCAAGTAGCGTTCCCGGACAGACTGCGGCATTCTGCCCTGACACATATACTCTCCGACGATAACATTGCTTGCGTCAATGAACTGCTTAACCTGACTCAGGATTTTCCGGAAATAGATATCACTGCCACCAAAGCCTGCAGTTCCAAACAGAAAAATCTGTTTATTCTTTAACTGCGATAATAGCTGTAATGTCTTGGTATCTGCATTACCCTTGTCTGTCCAAAATCCGATATAGAGCAGTTCGGAAGAAGGGATCACTGTGTCGGACACACCGAAATACTCACATTCATCCTGAGGTAATGCCTCGTGGATTGCATCAGCCAGCACCTTGGTATTGCCTGTTAAGCTGCTATAAACGATGGAATATTTTTTATTCTTCATATCATGTTGTCTCCTTTCATAGGATCATGAAATTATCATATCACATTCCTATTTTAGTTCGGAAAGCATGATTTGTCGAATGAATTTTCCATAAACATTTTACAGAGCGAAATGGATAGTTGCTTTTCCTGCTACTTGTGATAAACTTGTTGATAAGTGGATGAAAGATCATGGACAGAACCACCGATAAGGAAATAAAAGCGGGGGCAGCCCCGGTATCATTTAATGAGGTAGAAAAGTTGACAGAAGCGAAATATACGATTCAAAAGTATAAGAGAATTTTATTTTATGTGGTGATATGTGTGCTGCTTGCGGCATTCATTTTGGGACAATATATTTACCCAAGTGAAAGGGAACCGGTCACGGAGGAAAGCATTACTTATACCGGAACCTTTTACCGGGTGCTGGCAGACGGAACGGAAGAAGAGCTTCGGATTCCGGGTCGGTATAATGTGCCTGCCGGAGAGTCTCTGGTCATCCGGTCAGTGCTCCCACAGGATTATCATGAAAATACGATTGCCATCAGGTCCTCTCTGGAGAATGTGCGCATTTACATCGGTGGGGAACTGAGGGCGGTGTATGATACGGAGAATACCAGACCTTTTGGAAAAAATTCTGCCAGTGGGTATGTGTTCTGCGAGACATCCGGCGAGGATGCGGGACAGGAAGTGCGGATAGAGCTGCAATGCTTTACGAAAAAGTATTCAGGTGTTGTCAACAAGGTATATTGCGGGGATAAATCAGATATCTGGGCATATATGTTCCACTGCTATTTTATGGTAACTCTGATTGCCTGCGCCATGCTGTTTGCCGGACTGGTCGTGCTGATCATTAGTCTGGTGCTTGATATTATATATAAGACGAGATTTGATCTGGAGTACCTGGGATGGTGCATGCTCATGGGAGCAGTGTGGATGCTGGGAGAATCGAAGCTGCGCCAGCTGTTTGTTTCCAATGCTTCTATTCTGTCGAATATGTGCTTCTTCGTTGTGATGCTTTGCCCGGTTCCGATCATGTTCTATATTGACAGTGTGCAGCAGGGAAGGTACCGGAAGGTCTATCATGTGGCAGAGTGTATCACCTGTGTGAATTTTGTGATATGCACGGCCTTACAGCTACTGAATATCGCAGATTTTATCTCGACAATGTTCTTGTCCCACCTAGTGATCGCAGGAACGTTCCTGACAATGTTTATCACCATTTGCCTGGATCTCATCAAGGGAACGGCGAAACATTACAAGCTTCCGCTGATCGGACTGGTAGCTGCCATGATTGCAGTCATGCTGGAGGTGACAGCGGTGTATCGAGTGGTGTCACTGTCAGGGATCTTTATCGCAACCGGACTGGTGGTCCTGCTGGTCGCTACGCTGATCCAGACAATGGACCGCATCCGCGAGCTGGAGCTGGCCAGGCAGAGAGAGGAAAGGGAAAGCATGGACTATCTGACTGGCCTTCCTATGCGTCATAAGGGTGAAAAGCTGATCCTTGAGAAAATGCAGAAGCATGACGGCTGTCTTGGATTTGTCGATATGGATAATCTGAAGAAGATCAACGATGTTTATGGACATAAGGCGGGGGATTGTGCTCTCAGGCTGGTAGGAGCAATGCTCACAGAGTGCATGGAGAACGCAGTGGTCTGCCGGCTGGGAGGAGATGAATTCCTGTTCTATCTGCCGGAGGCATCAGAAGCAGAGATGAGCATGCAGATAAGAAAGCTGTTTGATAGCTTTGGTGCGGCAAAAAATGTCACGGCAGAGACTTCACCGGCATCCCTGTCCTGCGGTCTGTGCATGTGCAGACAGGGAGGAAACTTTGAAGAATATTATATAAAAGCGGATAAGGCGTTGTATTATGTCAAACAGAATGGTAAGAACGGTTACCGGTTTTATGAGGAGCTGGAGGAACAGCAGACGGATGCATAGGCCAGAAAAAATGACCTGGAGGTAATCGCCGGAGCATTGCTGGAGAGCGGAAGCTATACGGGAGCATTAGATCTTGACTATCGTGAGTTCGCCAGACTGTATCAATATGTAAGCAGCCTGGGAGAACGATACCGGCACCGCTGTTATCTGGTGCTAGTCACAATGGATGCAAAATCAGACCAGACGATGTACATTGCTCATATCGATAAAGCAATCACCTGATCATACTGGTGGAAGCAGACGAATCTTATATCCAGGATATTTTATAGCGGATATTCACGAATTATTATGATGCCTACGGCAGGAATGATTTTCTTCCCCGGTATGAGTACAGGAAGATGACACAGGCATCAGATGGAATCTCTTGCGATACTGGTTGCTTCGTTCCTTAATTGACAAAGTCCTGTAAAATAGGTAAGCTATATTTGTAAAATGATACGTGGAGGTAGCGGTCGAATAGAAAATGGAGCCGACTACAGAGAATAAAAAACCGGAAGAATGATCCAAGAAAGGGTGCCAGGTAAGCAGGCATCCTTTTTCTATTGCTTTCAGAGGCTGTGATGGTTACAATAATGTCATATAACAGCAGATAAGGGGAAGGTCAAATGTGGAATAAAGTATGGGGTAAAACTCTGCGCAGCCAGATAATAAAATTTATGAGGAAAAAGATCAGGTAAAAAGGGTACCGATATCTGATGTTAGCGAGGCTGGAAGACATAAAGCATGGATTGTTGAACACGAGAAAAGAATAACGAAAGGCGCTAATGTATATACAATTCTAATTACTAACTCGGATGGGCGAATCGAGGAAAGTATTGAATGGTATTTAAAAATGATAAAATCCTCTTGTGAAGAAAATTGCATAAAAGCTAAGTATATTTTCGATAAAGTTGTGAAGTTTATTTTTCATGGAAGTTCATCTCCTTTCTGTTTACGCTGCCATTATAAAGCACAAAGGGGGATATTACTTGCCAAAATAAAAAAATAAATAGACAAAAATTGCAACGGGCAGAGAGTATGTAAATATTCTCTGTCCGTTGCAGTTTATTATATATTTTTGCGGTATTCTGAGGGAGATATGCCTTTTATCTTTTTGAACATGCGGCTGAAATATAAAGAATTATCATAGCCAACAATTTGTGCAATTTCGTTTATGTTATAATCCGTATTCAAGAGCAGGGCTTCTGCATTGCAAATGCGTTTTTGTAAAATGAATTGCATTGGTGTAGAACCAACATAAAGTTTGAAATTGCGTATAAACCAGCTTGTACTTACATGTGTTTTTTTAGCGTATTCTTCAATGCTGATTGATTCACTGCAATGTTCATTGAAATAGGCAACAGCCATGTCAATAGCTTCTGTAGCACGGGAATTATCTATCCTTATGCTGTTATTAAAGCATCGCTGCAGTTTTATAAAAATTTGTCTTAAATACATTTCAAGCATTTCCTGATAACTATCATTACACATCTGTAATTCATTTATCATTGCACGAAAAAGATTCTGATAGGAGGGATCAGAACCACAGTAAAATACCTTTTTGCTATCGGTCAATCCATAAGAGCGTAATATATTTGTTACATCGCTACCTGTAAAATGAACCCAGTAGATTTCTGTCTGATCTTCGGCATAATATTCATATTTTTGAGCCTCCTTTGGACGATATAAAACCATATGTCCGGCATGAACAATAGTTTCTTCTTCACTATTACGACCAAAATGAAAATGGGCTTTTCCGGCAGCAATATAAATCAACTGGAAATCAAGTCTGCCTCGAGGTCTCCAGGTAGGTAGTTTAGGGCGTGTGTAGAGCTTATATGTTCCACACATAGTTACAACAAGCGGCTTGGATTTATCTTTTCTATCAATCGTTGAGTGATTTAGATATGCATTATTTGTGTACATGTGTGTCTCCTTGTATTTAAATTAAAAAAAACATATGTTAAAAATAACTAAAAATCTATCCAATATAATACTTATGTTCATTAATTTTACCATTTTGTGCATATTTTGTCCAATTTATGATATGTCATTTTTGGCTTATTTTTTATATACTGACTATAATAAAGTTGTGGAACAAAACGAGGCAAAAGAATAGGTATTTGTGGAAGGAGAAATTCTCATGGAAGAAAAAACATACCTGAAATGGTATAACAAAGTAGGTTACGGAACGGGAGATATTGCAGGAAATGTAGTATATGCTTTTCTATCATCATTTGTCATGATTTACCTGACAAATACAGTTGGGTTAAATTCAGGCATAGTAGGTACATTGATAGCAGTATCAAAATTATTTGATGGAGTTACGGATATATTTTTCGGTACAATGATAGACCATACAAAGAGTAAGATGGGGAAGGCAAGACCGTGGATGTTCTATGGATTCTTTGGCTGTGCCGTCACGTTGTTTGGTGTATTTGCAATTCCGACAAGTCTTGGGAAAACAGCTCAGTATGCATGGTTTTTTATAGCATATACATTGCTTAATGCTGTATTTTATACTGCTAATAATATTGCGTATGCAGCCTTGACATCACTGGTAACAAAAAACAGTAAAGAGCGTGTTCAGATGGGTTCTTTCCGTTTCATGTTCTCATTTGGTACAAATCTAGTCATCCAGTCTGTTACTGTTGGTGCAGTAGAAATGTTTGGTGGCGGTGCAGCTGCATGGAGAACTATCGCATTTATTTACTGTATTATAGGTATTATTACCAATACACTTGCTGTATTTTCAGTAAAAGAGCTGTCAGATGAAGAATTAAAAGATAATAGTGTGGCAGGAGAGGAAGATGACAAACTTTCTTTTAAGCAGATAATAAAACTTCTCTTTAGTAATAAATATTTTTCAATGATTTGCGTGATTTACATTCTTCAGCAGCTTCGTGCTTCTATGGTGAATGTAGGAATCTTTTTTATGACATATGTATTACTGAATAAGAATTTGTTCGGTGTATTTTCATGGGCGAATAATATTCCATTGATCATTGCACTTGCCATTACACCTGCACTTGTTTCAAAAATGAAAGGAATGTATAAGTTAAACAAGTATAGTTATATGCTTGCTACAGTATGTCGTCTGATGGTTGCAGTGGCAGGTTATCTGGGAAGTGTTCCGTTGATGCTGTTATTTACAGTTCTTACATCCCTTGGAGAAGGACCTTGGCAGGGAGACATGAGTGCAGTAATTGCACAATGTTCAGAACATACTTATTTAAAGAGTGGAAAGCGAATTGATGGTTCCATGTTCTCTTGTACTTCATTAGGCGTAAAACTCGGTGGAGGTATTGGTGTTGCACTTTCAGGCTGGATGCTAGATATAAGTGGATATATTAACCTTGACAATGCGGTTCAGCCAGATAGCTGTATTAATATGATGTATTTTATGTATTTGTGGCTTCCGTTCATATTTGACATAATTATTACAGTCATTCTTTCATTCCTTAATGTAGAGAGTGCAAATATGAAATTAAAAGAAAATATGCAGAATCAGTAATGAAAATAGCCCCTGAAGTTTGTCCTTAGGGGCTATATAGAAAATAAGAAAAAAGGAGAATTATTATGAATGCTGATATGAAATGGTTAGACGATCCGGAAGTGTTCCGTGTAAACCAGTTGGACGCACACAGCGACCATTGCTACTATATAGATTATGCAGATATGGAAAAATCGGAGAATCCATTGATGCAGTCATTAAATGGACAATGGGAGTTTGCTTTTAGCAAAAATGTAATGGATAGACCGAAAAATTTTTATGAGGAAAATTTTGATGCATCTTCATTTGCTAAGATTATGGTTCCGGGGCATATCGAACTGGCAGGCTATTACAAAATACGCTATATCAATACAATGTATCCGTGGGAGGGAAAAGAATATCACAGGGGTGCGTATAGTATGGAGAGTACCGGGGACGAGGCAGGAATGTTTTCTGAGGCAGAGTATAATCCTGTCGGATCTTATATCAAACGATTTGATTTGAGCGAGCAAATGCGTGAAAAGAAAATCCATATCTGTTTTGAAGGTGTGGAAGAAGCAATGTATCTGTGGCTGAATGGTCAATTTGTAGGATATGCGGAGGATAGTTTTACACCGTCAGAATTTGATCTGACACCATTTATCAGAGAAAAAGGAAATGTGCTGGCAGTTCAGGTCCACAAAATGAGTACGGCAGCATTTTTGGAGGATCAGGATTTTTTCCGCTTTTTTGGGATTTTCAGAAATGTAACTTTAAAAGCAGTGCCAGAGGTGCATTTGGAAGATGTATGGTTTCAGCCGACACTAAACAAGGATAATGTAAGCGGCAGGGTATCGGTAAAGATGAAAGTAACTGCTCCAGAAGGAAAGAAAGTAGCTGCCCATTTTGTTTTAAAAGACCGAGAAAATAATCAGGTGGCAGAGGACAATATCACCTTAGAGGAAAAAGATGGAAGTCGTGCAGGAGTGATTGATACTGAGGTTGGAAGTGTTAAGGCATGGGATAATCACTTCCCATATTTGTATCACGCATATGTAGAGCTTAGAAGCGAAGATGGAGAAATATTAGAGATAATTCCATATGACATAGGTTTCAGAAGACTTGAAATGATTGACAAGGTAATCTATTTAAATGGTAAACGTCTTGTCATTACGGGAGTGAACCGCCATGAGTGGAGTGCAAAGACAGGAAGAAGCATCAGTATGGATGAAATGACAGCAGACATTGATTGTATGATTAGAAATAATATCAATGCAGTACGTACCTGCCATTATCCGGATCAGATACAGTGGTATTACCTGTGTGATAAAGCTGGTATTTATGTAATGGCAGAAACGAATATGGAAAGTCATGGAACATTCCAGAAACTTGGTATGATTGAACCATCATGCAGCGTACCTTGTTCTATTCCGCAATGGAGGGGGGCTGTTGTTGACAGGGCTAGGAGTAATTTTGAAACTTTTAAAAACCATACAGCAATTCTTTTCTGGTCTTTAGGAAATGAATCTTATGCGGGTGATGACATAGAAGCAATGAATACTTACTTCAAGGAAAAGCAGGATGGCAGATTTGTTCATTATGAAAGCTCTTTCTATGACCGTAATTATGAGGAATCCATATCAGATGTAGAGAGCAGAATGTATGCAAAGCCTTATGAAGTGGAGGAATATTTAAATAACAATCCAAAGAAACCTTATCTTTTGTGTGAGTATATGCATGATATGGGTAATTCGATGGGAGGACTTGGCACTTATATGAAGTTAATAGATAAGTATGAGATGTACCACGGTGGATTTATCTGGGATTTTATTGATCAGGCACTTCTCGTGAAAGATGAAGTGACAGGAAAAGAAGTTTTGCGTTATGGCGGAGACTTTGATGATAAGCCTTCTGATTATGAGTTTTCAGGAAATGGAATCGTATTTGCAGACCGTAAGGAAAAACCAGCTATGCAGGAAGTGAGGTATTACTATGGCTTATACAGATAAGAATAAATTGAGAGTTGTATATGGAGATTATACACTTGGCGTACATGGAGAAGGGTTTGACTATATATTCTCTTATTCACAGGGAGGTATGGAGTCTATAGTAAAAAAAGATTATGAATGGCTGTATCGTTGTCCAAAGCCTACTTTTTGGAGAGCATTAACAGATAATGACAGAGGCAGCAGGTTTCATATTAAAAGTGGAAGCTGGCTCGCATCGGATATGTTTATTGACTGTAAAAAAACGGAAGTTATTATGGACGGTGAACGGCAAAAGCAGTATGCTCCGGACAATAATAGCTATGGCGGTGATGTGGCTGCCGGAGAAATAATTGTAAAATATACCTATGAGACTGTCAGCAATCCAGTAACAACAGTCATTGTATCTTATACAATTGATGTAATTGGAAATATCAAGGTGGATGTGGATTACACAGGAGTAAAGGGACTGCCAGAACTTCCGGTATTCGGAATGAGGTTTATTATGCCGACACTTGCAGATAAATATATGTACAAGGGATTATCGGGGGAAACCTATCCGGACAGAAAGGCAGGGGCAGAAAAAGGAGTTTATGAGGTATCAGATTTGAGACTGACACCATATCTGGTTCCACAGGAATGTGGTATGAGAATGGATACAGAGTGGCTGGAGATTACAAGACATACAAGTCTTGATAATAGCAGAACGGATAGTTCAGCACAGACATTAAGAATAGAGAAAAACGACAAGGCATTTGCTTTTTCATGCCTACCTTATACAGCATCAGAGATTGAAAACGCAACACACCATGAGGAACTGCCACCAGCAAGAAGAACAGTCCTTTGTGTCTATGGTGCAGTAAGAGGAGTTGGTGGAATTGATAGCTGGGGAAGTGATGTGGAAGATGATTATCGGATTAATGCAGAAAAAGACATTCACTATTCTTTCATTATCCGTTAAGTTTTGTTTGAAGTGAGGTGTTTGAGATGCAGATAGAGATATTGATTCGTAGTTTTCTGGATGGTGCATATGATAAAAGACTCTTAGACATTTATGCTGATGAGACAAAGATTTCTTACCAGAGGGAACGCTATATCAATGCAATAAAGAAATTTGAGCAGTGCTATAAGCCGGGAGATGTGGAATTGTTCAGTGCTCCGGGAAGAAGTGAGATTGGCGGCAACCATACGGATCATCAGAACGGAGAGGTTTTGGCAGCCTCAGTTAATCTTGATACTATTGGGATCGTAAAAAAGACGGATGATAATGTAATCAGATTAGTTTCTGATAACTACGATGAAATCATTATCCGGCTTGATGATGTATCTGTAAAGGAAAAAGAAAAGGGAACAACAAAGGCTTTGATAAAAGGTGTGGTTTCTGGATTCCTTGAGAAAAAATATGCAGTTGGAGGTTTTCAGGCATATATAACAAGTGATGTGCTGATTGGTGCGGGACTTTCATCTTCGGCAGCATTTGAAACACTGATAGGAACGATTTTGTCTGGACTTTATAATTGTGGAAAAGTTTCAGCGACAGAGATAGCCATTATTGGACAGTATGCTGAAAATGTTTATTTCGGAAAGCCTTGCGGTCTGATGGATCAGATGGCAAGTTCTACGGGAAATCTTGTTCATATTGATTTTGCTAACCCGGAAAATCCACAGGTTGAAAAAATTGATTTTGATATGGAAAAGTATGGTTATAGACTATGTATTACGGATACAAAAGGCTCTCATGCTGATTTGACAGATGAATATGCGGCAGTTCCGAAGGAAATGAAACTTGTTGCAAAATATTTTGGGAAAAAAGTGCTGCGTGATGTATCTGCAAATGATGTGCTGGAAAACATTCATAATTTAAGAGAAAAACTTGGGGATAGGTGTGTCCTTCGTGCGCTACACTTTATTTGTGAGAATGAAAGAGTACAGAAAGAAGTAAGAGCATTGAAGTCAGGAAATATAGGAGCATTTTTGGAGAATGTGAAAGCTTCTGGTAATTCTTCTTTTAAATATTTGCAGAATGTTTATTCAAATCAAGATATAAAAAATCAGAATGTTTCCGTTGCACTGCTTGTAAGTGAAATGCTTTTAGGAGAAAATGGTGTATGCAGGGTGCATGGCGGTGGTTTTGCTGGAACAATACAGGCATTTGTGAAGAATGAATATGTAGAGTCTTATAAATCCGGAATGGATAATGTATTTGGTAACGGTTCCTGTAAAGATTTGAGAATAAGAAAATATGGCGGCATAAAAGTGTTATGATCATCCTAATGGATACTAAGTGGGATAAGATGAATGGACTCATTTCAGAATTAGTCGGCCATGGAATCGAAAAAGGATTGATTGAGGAAGCTGATAAAATATATGTGATTAACAGACTCTTAGAGTTATTTAAAAACTGGAAAGGTAACAAGTTAATGCCGGATTAGACAACTGAAATTATAAATTAAAAGGAGTTACTTGCGAGTGTTATTGGTATATGAGAACAAAACTGATGGAATAGCGGTAGAGTGGAAGAAAACAGTGCATTTTCCACCACATTTACACGAAGCAATAGAGGTAGTGTATGTAACTGATGGGAATATTGAGCTTGGAGTTGGACAAGAATTGTATCACATGGACGAGGGTGATTTTGCAATCGTGTTCCCAAATGTAATACATCATTATCAGGTGTTTGGGGAAAAAGAAAATAAGGTAATATACCTGTATCTTGATCCGACTTTGTTTCCTTCCTATTATAAAGAGTTGCAGATATACAGCCCGAAGAACCCAGTTGTAAAAAAAGAGCGAGTGCATCCTGATGTAGTAAATGCCATAAAATATCTGGCAGAAATAACAGAGGAAAATTCCATGCTGATACTGGCATATGTGCAGATAATTCTTGCCCATGTTTTCACAGAAATGCAAATGATTGATAAAAGCACAGTAGGGAGAGATGACTTGATTTATAATGTGGTAGAATATGTAGCCAAAAATTTTAGAGAGAAAATCAGTCTTGAAAAAATGGCATACGATTTGTGTGTAAGTAAATATGTGTTATCAAGAATGTTTGCAAAAACATTTCACTGTAATTTTAGTAAATATGTGAATGGAGTCCGATTAAATTATGCAGTTGCGGCACTAGAAAATACAATGGACTCCATTACAAATATATGTCTTGATTGTGGGTTTGAAAGTCAAAGAACTTTTAACCGTGTTTTTAAGGATAGATATAAGATTACACCAAGAGAGTACAGAAAAAGAATGGGACACAATAATAAAAGCGTAGTAGTGGATGATATAATGGATGAATAGGTGAGTGCAATGTGGCGTACAGATTTTGGAATAACAAAAGAGGGAGAAAAAGCATACAGATTTCTATTGACGAATAACAGAGAAATGTGTGTAGAATTATCCGATTTTGGGGCATTGGTATTATCTGTTTATGTACCTGACAGGCATGGAAGAAATCGCGATGTGGTACTTGGTTATGATAATTTGACGGATTATTATGAACAGGATACAGGATTTGGTGCATATATCGGCAGAAATGCTAATCGTATTGCAGGAGCAGAAGTAACAATAGAAGGTACAAAATACCTGTTAGATAAAAATGATAATCAAAATAACCTTCACAGTGGTTTTAACAGATCGCACCATAAACTTTACAGCGTAAAAAATGGAAAGGATGATGTCTGTGAGTTTGTGCAAATGGAACGATACAGTCCCCATATGGAGCAGGGATTTCCGGGGAATTTAAAACAGACAATCAGATATAGCCTCACAGATAAAAATGAATTTATAATTGATTATGAAATGTTTAGTGATATGACTACTGTTGTTAACCCTACAAACCATAGTTATTTCAATTTGGATGGACACAATTCAGGTACAATTCTTAAACATTATGTGGAAATATATTCGGGGCAGATACTTGAGATAGGTAACGATATGATTCCGACAGGCAGGATTATTGATATTTCTGATACACCATTTGATTTCCGTAAAAGAAAGCAGATAGGAAAAGATATAGATGCAGACAATCCACAGATGAAAATTGCTGGAGGTTATGATCATAATTATATATTTCAAAATGACAGAAAGTTGAGGAAAGTTGCAAAATTGTACGGGGCAGATAGTGGAATTGGAATGGATGTTTATTCTGATTTATGTGGATTGCAGTTTTATACAGGAAATTTTTTAAATGGTCAGATAGGAAAAGACGGTGCAGTTTATAAGAAACGAAGCGGTGTATGTTTTGAAACTCAATTCTATCCTAATTCATGTAATACTTCGGAATTTCCAAGTTGTATATTGCCAGCATATAAAGTATTTAAGTCCAGAACGATATATCATTTTTTTACAGCAACATAATCTGTCCGGAACCGGAACGACTGCGAGGATGATAGCAGATTATGTACCGAAAGTAGTAGAATGAAATTATCTTAGAAGTCTGCTTTTCATACATTCCGGATGCATGGAGCAGATTAATATAATCCATAGCTTTTTCCCTGCCTTCATCAGTAAGTGATGAAAAATGATCAGCAGGATTTACTCCAAAATATGCTTCATACATGTTAGTAATACCAAGGATTCTACACACTTTGTAAAATATGGTAACGCTTGGTTCAGCAAGATTTCTCTCCCAGTTGGATATGGCTTTATAGGAAATGGTAATGCCTTCCTTTGCCAGTTCATCAGCGAGGTCTTGCTGGAGCAAGCCTTTCTTTTTTCTATATGATGAAATGATTTCTCCGATTGAGTACATACATACGCCTCTTTTCTTTCATTTTGTTGATTTCTAATGTCTCTTTTCACTCCATAGTATATAGCAACAGTACCAATTATTCAAACTAAAAATCCAATATAATGAGAAAAAAGGACACATGTGTCCGTTGATAGTCGATTATTCTTGGGGGTATACTATGCCCTGTAAGAAACATTACTCATATACTTGGACTAAAGGTTATGGTAATGACAGATTAAATGCAGGAGGGGATGCAGATGGGAGACAGGGTAATACTTCATTCAGATATCAACTGTTGTTATGCTTCGATTGAACATTTGCATCATCCTGAGCTTGCAGGAAAGCCACTGGCAGTAGGCGGTGACCCGGAGGCAAGACATGGGATTGTCTTAACAGCTGACTATATTGCCAAGAAGTACGGTGTGAAAACAGAAATGGCACTCTGGCAGGCAAAGCAGGTCTGTCCGGACATAACATTTGTATCACCAAGAATGGACTTATATCTTCGGTTTTCAAGAATGGCGCATGAGATATATGCAGAATATACGGACAGACAGGAGCCGTATGGAATTGATGAGTGCTGGCTTGATGTGACAGGGAGCAGTTCCCTTAAAGGAGATGGATTGCTTATCGCACAGGAAATCAGCAGGAGAATGAAGTCAGAGCTTGGCATCACAGTAAGTGTTGGTGTTTCTTTCAATAAGATATTTGCAAAGCTTGGTTCCGGAAGCAGCAGAAGTGGTTAAGCTGATATTTGAACTGACCGCACAGGGCAAAAGTAAAACGGAAGTGGCAAATTACCTAAATGCTCAGGGTATTGATACACCATCTGCATATAAAAAGAGAAAAGGAAGCAGAAACTTTTTTCATGTAGTTGAAGTAAAAAGTCTGTGGAGTACTTCTTCTATCCGGGATATATTAAACGATGAAGTTTATCTTGGAAAACTGATATGGAATAAAACTAAGAAGAGGATAGGCAGCAATAACACTTCAAGCTATGTTCCTAAAGACGAATGGATGGTGATAGAAAATTGCCATGAACCCATTATTACTCAGGAATTATTTGATATGGCACACGCTAATTCAAAAAAATGTGTTCGTTTAAAGCGTGGTAAGAGAAACTATAATCCGTTTTATTATTGTGGTGTGTGTGGCAGAGCTTTAGCACCCAGCAAAAGGATAAAAGGTGACATTCTTCTTTGTTACTCGTCAAGAATTGAGGAAAATTCTCCATGCAAAAACAACAGGGTGGAAATTGCCAAGGTTGAAGATGCAATCATGAAAATTGTAAATATGTATGCAACAGCTTATCTGGATGAGAAAGGAATAAAGAAAGCTGGTAAATCGAAAGAAGTATCTCCGGAAGAAAAGATTGCAACACTTGAAAAGAAGGTGAAGAGCCTCAGCAGTAAAAAGATGATGTTGTATTCTGATTATAAGGATGACAAGCTCACAAGAGAAGAGTATGTCAAGCGTTCAAAGGCGATGGTGGAGCAGATTGATGAATTGCATCAGGAAATCGAACAGCTTAAAACAGAAATACCGCCAGAAGATAATTCTTCTAGTAAGTTTGAGACACAGTTAGAAAGTATCATCAATATGGAATCTTTTGATAGAGAGAAAATCCAGAAGGTAATCAAAAAAGTGATTATCAATGGAGAGGACAATATAGAGATTGTATGGAATACAGATGATCCATTTTTCAAGTAAGATGGATGCTTATGGAGTTTGGAGTGTCGAGAAAATATGGCACTCCTTTCTTCTGCAGGCATAAGTATTGCTTTCAATATACTGCGATAGCAGGTATAATGGAAAGTGATATTTGAGGGTACAAAAAATCAATTTTTTTTTGGTCTAGGGTTGACACGAGCAGGGTGAGAGTTGCTTGAGATTTGTTTGGATTAACATGATCAAGTCAGATTATCTCAGATGACAGCGAAAACAAGAAAAAGATAAAAAAATTATCCCAGAATCGACCCAAATAGCCCAAAGGATACAAAGTTCCAGAAAATTGTATCTTTTGGGTTGTTTTTTATTTATTTGCGATATAATTGTGCTAAAACGTAGATTTACTTGCATAAAAGATAAAATAAAGTCCTTGCATTAATTTATTTATGTGCTATACTAAATAAAGCCACTAACATACACCAACGCGTTAAAGTGACGTAAGTTTAAATTGAGAAAACTGAGGAGAAATATCTATAGGATACAAACTGGAAGACAGAGGTGTAGTAAATAGAATCAAACTGGAAAACAGCTTTGTAGAAAATAAACTCAGAAATATCAGAGAGAAAAACAAAAAGAGAAAATCAAAAAACAAAATAAAAAACAAGAAGGAGGACACTATTATGATAGGCGGAGATCTGATCACCTACAGACCTGACATTCAGGTACTTGACGCAACAATAAGAGATGGAGGACTTGTCAATGACTTCTATTTTACTGACGAGTTTATAAGAGCCCTCTATGAAGCGAACATCAAGGCGGGGGTTGATTATATGGAATTCGGCTATAAGGCCTCCAAGGAAATGTTTGATGTGAACAAATTCGGCAAATGGAAGTTCTGTAACGAGGAGGACATAAGAGCCATCGTCGGAGAGAACAATACAGATCTGAAGATCTCAGTTATGGCAGATGTCGGAAGATGCGACTACAAGAAGGACATCGTCGACAGAGCCGACAGTGTCATCGATCTGGTGAGGGTGGCGACATACATCAACACCATGCCTGCAGCCATCGAGATGATCGAGGATGCACATGCAAAGGGATACGAGACTACATGCAACATCATGGCAGTTTCAAAGGATCAGGAGTCTGATATCGATCTTGCTCTTGAGCTGCTTGGCAAGAGCAATGTAGATGGAATATACATTGTTGACAGCTACGGCTCACTGTACCCTGAGCAGATCAAGAAGCTCGCGGAGAAATATGTCGCAGTTGGAGAGAAGTATGGCAAGAAGATAGGAATACATGCACACGACAACTTAAAGCTTGCCTATGCCAACACTGTTGAGGCAATGAGGAGTGGTGCGAGCATGCTCGATGGAACTGTAAGCTGTATGGGCAGGGGCGCAGGAAATTGTGCACTTGAGCTTCTTCTTGGATTTCTCAGAAATCCAAAGTACAACCTGTACCACATCCTGAAGTTCATAGAGCAGTACATGGTTCCGCTCAAGGCAAAGGGAGATGCAGTATGGGGCTATGATGTGCCATACATGCTGACCGGAATGCTGAATCAGCACCCAAGGGATGCCATCGATTTCATCAAGAATGAAAGACACGATTACGCAGATATGTACAGTTACCTTATGTACAGAGAGTAGCCAGCTGCTAAGAATGTATGCCATACAGAGAGTAGCCAGTTGCTGCGAATGCATACAATACAGAGAGGAAACAAATATCTTGATATATGTCATGGCAATAGTCTATAATAAGCGTTGATACAGTATTTAACATAAAACAAAATAATATACACATTGTGGTTTGGACACAGGCAATGGTGTTCAAAATAAAGGGGAGGACTCCTGGTGTCAGTTATCGCTGGCATCAGGAGTTTTTCTTCTTTTTTTCAGGCTGTGTGTTATAATCGGATGTGTAGTGTCAAATTTTTCAAAAAACAACAAGAGAATACTTGGGAAGATTGCTATGTGTAGCGACAGCACTTTAAAACATATAGAAATAACAGGAGGACAGCACGTGAACATAGGAATATTGGGCGCAGGCAAGATCGCCGGTGTCATGGCAGATACGATAAATAAGATGGATAATGTGGAGCTGTATGCAGTAGGTTCAAGAACTTTGGAAAAGGCAAATGCATTTGCCAGGGAATTTGATATAGATAAGGCTTATGGAAGTTATGAAGAACTGGTAAGTGATGACGCGATAGATCTTATATATATTGCAACGCCGCATTCACATCACTATGAGCATATGAAGCTCTGCATAGAACATGGAAGAAATGTACTTTGCGAGAAAGCATTTACCTACGATGCTGCGCAGGCTGAGGAGATCGCAGCTCTGGCAGCGGAGAAGAAGGTGTATGTGGCTGAGGCAATATGGACGAGATATATGCCGTCCAGACAGATAATAAATGAAATTCTTGAATCAGGTGTGATAGGGGAGATCAAGACAATGACCTGCAACCTGTCCTATCCGATATCAAAGATAGAGCGTCTGATCAGACCAGAGCTGGCAGGAGGTGCCCTTTTAGACGTGGGAGTTTATGGGCTGAACTTCATTGTCATGCATATGGGGAAGGAGATATCAGCTATCGAATCGTCTGTCATGATGCATGAGACCGGGGTAGACGGACAGGAGAGTATAACAGTCAAATACGAAGACGGAAGGATGGCAGTGACGACCCACAGCATATATGGCAGATCGGACAGAAAAGGAATCTTCTATGGCGAGAAGGGATATATGATAGTCGATAATATAAATAATCCGCAGGGGATAGATGTGTTCGACTGTGAGGACAGGCTTATCAGACACGTGGATGTGCCGGAACAGATAAGTGGTTATGAGTATGAGATCATGGAGAGTCTGGATATGATCAGACAGGGACAGTTCCAGAGTAAATCGATGCCTTTGTCAGAGTCTATATATATGATGAAGCTTATGGATGATATTAGAAAAGGGTGGAATAAAAAGTGATAATTTTATATATACTTGGCGGAATCATAGCCATATTTCTGATGTACATACTTTTTCTCTTCGTGTGCAGTCTGTTCGTGAGAACTGACAGGCAGTATATGGAGGACAGCAGGTTCTACAGGCATCTGCTGTATGGTGCCACCGGATTTGCCATGTGGTTTCTAAGAGTGAAAATGCATGTGACTGGCATGGAGAAGATTCCAGTGGATGTCAAACCACTCTTTGTGGGAAATCATCTGTCAAATTATGATCCGCTGATAGAATGGCAGGTATTTAAGAAGTGGGATGTGGCATTTGTATCCAAGCCGGAGAATTTTAAGATACCGATATTCGGCAGGATCATCAGAAGATGCTGCTTTATGCCGATAGACAGATCAGATCCGGGTAAGGCATTGTCTACGATCAAGACGGCTACCGAGATTCTCCAGAAGGGAGATATGGCAGTTGGAGTATACCCGGAGGGAACGAGAAACAGACAGGGCGGACTTCTGCCATTTCACACGGGTGTTTTCAGGATAGCCCAGAAAGCGCATGCGCCGATAGTCGTCATGGCGATACACGGAACGGAGAATATCTACAGGAATGTGCTGAGGCGCAGATCTGACGTCTATATAGATGTGGTGGATGTGATACCTGCCGATGAGGTAAAAGCAATGAAGAAGAATGAGATCAGCGACAGGGTGAGGCTTGTCCTTGAGAAAGATGAAAAGGGAAAAAACTATGGGAAAGAAGTACATTTTATATAATTCACTGGCGGGCAACGGCAAATGTATGTATGACGTGCAGGCTCTTGCAGATACATATCCTGATGCGATACTCAAGAAGATGACAGAGATCGCTTCATATGCGGAGTTCATGGGATCGCTTGCAGAGGATGACGAGGTTATCCTGTGCGGCGGTGACGGAACGCTGAACATATTTGTGAATGACATAAAGGACATGGATGTGAAGAATACCATCTACTATTATGCCTCCGGAAGCGGCAATGACTTTGCAAAGGACATAGGACATAACAGTCATGACACTCCGGATTACCAGATAAATCAGTACATACAGCATCTCCCGGAGGTGACGATCAACGGCAAAAAGTGGCTGTTCATGAACAATGTTGGATTCGGAATAGACGGTTACTGCTGTGAGGAGGGCGACCGCCAGAGGACAAAGAATGAGAAAACTCATAAGAACAAGCCTGTGAACTACACGGCTATAGCTATCAAAGGCTTGCTCTACGCATTCAAACCGAGAAATGCTGTGGTGAAAGTGGATGGAGTCCGTCATGAATATAAAAATGCCTGGCTCGTGCCAACCATGAATGGCAGATATTATGGCGGCGGAATGATGGCTACCCCCGGGCAGGACAGACTGAATCCGGAGCATACAGTTTCGGTTATGGTGTTCCGCGGCAAGGGCAAGCTTGGAACCCTTATGATCTTTCCTTCTATATTCAAGGGAGAGCATGTCAAGTACGAAAAGCATGTTGATATATTCAACGCAAAAGAGGTTGAGGTTGAATTTGATCGCCCGACACCACTTCAGATAGACGGCGAGACGATACTTGGAGTTACATCATACAAAGTTAAAGCGTGGAGCCTGGATCAGAAATAAAAAAGTTTTGAAAATCCGAATAATATAAAGTTCAAAAAACTTGCAAATATGCTGACGTCATTTATACTATTTTAATAGATTGTACGCTGAAAAAGGAGGTATTGTATGCGGGAGATGCGGAGAAGTGACAGGATGATAACAGATCGTGAAGAGATAGTGGATGTACTTGATTCGTGTAAGGTGTTCCGGATGGTGGTTCACGATGAAGAGGGAATGTACATAATTCCGCTGAATTTCGGTTATACCTACGAAGATGATGTCCTGAAGCTTTACTTTCATTCTGCCGGCGAGGGCAGGAAGGTGGATGCTTTGGCAGCAGATCCGAAGGTTGCCATAGAGATGGACACGGATCATTATTTGGTTGAGGGACCAAATGCATGCAGCTTTGGTTATCTATACAGCAGTATCATGGGAAATGGCACAGCCAGAAAGCTCACAGATCCGGAGGAGAAGTGTGTGGCACTTAACTGTCTAATGAATCATCAGCTCACAAGAAATACTGATAATATGAGGTCATTTGACAAGATAGAAAAGAAGAAATACAACTACTCATACCAGATGCTTGCAGCGGTAAATGTGTATGAGATAGTTGTGGAGAATTTTACGTGTAAATCAAGAAGATAAGCGCACTGGGATGACGAGAGTTGGGGTATGATCAACACCTAAAAACAACGCAGCACGCGGTGCAGATAAGAAACGATATCGGTTGTGGCGTGATTGGTGAAATTCAAGTAAGTTATTACGAGATCAATAGTTCTTGTGGTTTAGGGAATTGACGTAAAACATAATACAAATTATAATCAGACAGAGTATAATGAGCGCAAGTGAGCCAACGTGCCTGCATGATTGGCGAGCGGCGGATTGGATCTAACATAAATTCAGAAAGGTGATACAGGAGATGGATTACAACAAATTAGCGGATTTGATATTTGCAGATATAACAGATACAGTGGACGACCTTGAGAAGAGATTCCCTGAGAGAGATCTTCCAGAGGGAGCAAGGGTGACAAGATTTGCACCAAGCCCTACAGGATACATGCACATCGGTGGACTGTATGCTGCAATGATCTCTAGAAAGCTTGCAAAGCAGAGCGGTGGCGTGTTCTACCTCAGAATAGAGGATACCGATAGGAAGAGAGAGCTTGAGGACGGTGTAAATGAGATCATCAATTCGCTGAAGAAGTTTGACCTTGGATTTGACGAGGGACCATTTGAGGGCGGCGAGACTATATATGGCCCATATAAGCAGAGCGAGAGAAAAGAGATATATCAGACCTGTGTCAAGAAGCTTATGCAGGAGGGATATGCATATCCTGACTTTACAACAGCCGAGGAGCTTGACGAGATCAGGGCAAAGCAGGAGGCTGCAAAGGTTGACATAGGATATTACGGTGAGTATGCGGTTGGAAGAAACCTGACATACGAGCAGATAGAGGAGAAGCTTGCAGCGGGCGAGCCTTATGTTGTGAGACTCAAGAGTCCGGGTGAGGCAGGAAAGACTGTTATCTACAGCGATCCTATCAGGGGCAAGATTGAGATGCCTGAGAATATCATGGATGTAGTACTTCTGAAGTCAGATGGAATACCTACATACCATTTTGCACATGCAGTTGACGATCACTTCATGAGGACAAATCTTGTCATCAGAGGAGACGAGTGGCTTGCGTCATACCCACTCCACAAGCAGCTCTTTGACCTGTGTGGATTTGCGCTTCCAAAGTATGCGCATATCGCACCTATCATGAAGCTTGAGGTAACAGTTGATGAGGAGGGCGAGCACCAGAGAAAGAGAAAGCTCAGCAAGAGAAAGGATCCGGAGGCTGCGGTTGGCTTCTATGCAGAGCAGGGCTTCCCATCAGTCAGCGTGCTTGAGTACCTTATGACAATTGCAAACTCCAACTACGAGGAGTGGCATGCAGCCCATGCGGACAAGACAATAGACGACTTCACACTCTCACTCAAGAAGATGCCTGTCAGCGGTGCGCTTTTTGATATGGTGAAGCTCAACGATGTCAGCAAGGAGATGATCTCAAAGCTCACAGCCGAGGAGTGCTACGACCTCATCATGGAGTGGGCAAAGGAGCATGACGAGAACATATATACATTTGGCACACAGGACAAGGACGGCTTCATGAAGACCATCAACCTGTGGAAGATGTCAGGCAAGAAGGTCCGCAAGGACGTCGGCAAATGGTCAGATCTGCGCGCGATGTTCGGCTATCTGTACACACCAGAAGACGAGCTGGATCTCCAGTATGAGATAGACGAGAAGTACACACCGGAGATGATCACAGAGGTCATTGAGGAGTACAAGAAGGATCTCTTCCTTGACTCAGAGGATTGGTTCTCAAGCATGAAGGTTATGGGTGAGAAGATCGGCTACTGTCCAAATGTCAAGGAGTACAAGCAGAATCCTGACGGATACAAGGGCAGCATCACAGATGTATGTACCATAGTCAGAGTTGCCATCACAGGCAAGCAGAACTCACCTGACTTGTTCACCATCATGAACGTGATCGGAAAAGACAAGACCATGGGCAGACTGGACAAGTTCCTTGCGTGGGTGAATAGATAGGACGGCTGCAGCTTGCATTGAACGGAATAGGCAAAATAGATGACGTAAAAGAAGGGATAGGATTATTATGAATAAGAAGATATATGACGGTTACACATATGTAGACGGTGGCGTATGTGCTGCAAAGGGTTTCACAGCAAATGGACTTAACTGTGGACTGAACCCTGATAAGAACAAGAATGATCTCGGAATGGTATTTTCAGAGGTGCCATGTGTGGCAGCAGGCGTGTATACACAGAACAAGGTGAAGGGCGCGCCGGTTACAGTTACCAAGGAGCACCTGAAGAAGTCTGGCAACAAGGCACAGGCAGTCATTGTGAACTCCAAGAATGCCAACACATGCAACGCAGATGGAATAGAGAAGGCTGAGAAGATATCCCAGCTTGCAGCGGATGCCCTTGGCATAGATGTGAATCTTGTCATCAATGCTTCAACAGGTGTCATCGGACAGATCATCCCTATCGAGCCATTTGAGGAGCATATGAAAGAGCTTGCAGACGGTCTCTCAGCAGACGGCAACGACAAGGCGGCAAATGCTATCATGACCACAGACACAGTTGACAAGCAGGTTGCTGTCCAGTTTGATATAGACGGTGTGACATGTACTTTAGGCGGTATGGCAAAGGGAAGCGGAATGATCCATCCAAACATGGCTACAACGCTTAACTTCATCACATCAGACATAGCTATTACATCAGAGCTTATCCAGAAGGCACTCTCAGAGATAGTAAAGGTTACTTACAACTGTCTCTCAGTAGATGGAGACCAGTCCACAAATGATACCTTGACAGTCATGGCAAATGGCCTTGCGGGCAACACGCTCATCGACACGGAGAACGAAGCTTATGAGAAGTTCAAGAAGGCGCTCTACATAGTTATGGAGTGCATGACCATGATGCTCGCATCAGACGGCGAGGGCGCAACCAAGATGATCGAGTGTACAGTTGCAGGAGCACCTGATCTTGACACAGCCATCATCGTGGCAAAGAGCGTTATCCGTTCCCCACTTACAAAGTGTGCTATGTTCGGCGAGGATGCCAACTGGGGACGTATTCTCTGTGCCATCGGATATGCGGAGGCTGACTTTGATATAGACAAGGTTGCAGTAGATCTCGAGTCAGAATTTGGCGTGGTTCCAGTATGCCGCAACGGAGCAGGCGTACCATTCTCAGAGGAGAAGGCAGCCAAGGTATTGAGCTCAGATGAGATACACATCAACATAGATCTCGGTATCGGTGAAGTGACAGCCAAGGCATGGGGCTGTGACCTGACCTATGATTACGTGAAGATCAATGGGGATTATCGTTCGTAGAAATTGAATACATGAATTAATCAGGGTGATTTATATTCCATATGTATAATATTGATTAATGAAAAAATTGAATAATAATTATTAATTTTAAACTGTTTGTGAAAGATCCTGGGGAGGGAAATAAATGAAACTCATAGATTTAAAGTGCCCAAGATGTGGGGCAACTTTAAAAAACGTTAGGGATAGAAATAATATTGTTTGTCAGTACTGTGGTAATTCATTTGTTCTTGATGATGAAACTAAGGTTGTAAGATATGATAGTGAAAGTGCAGAAGAAGCCGGTTATCAATTTGAAAAAGGACGGTTACGTGCACAAAATGAATCAAATAGCGCAACAACAATAAATGGATATGTCAAACAACCAAAAAGGAAAAAGAATACATGGTTGTGGGTATTAGGGTGGATATGTATTTTCCCTGTTCCGTTAACTGTAATTTTGGTGAAAAATAAAAACATAAATTCAAAATTAAAGATAGGTATAGTTACTTTAGTATGGGTTGTTTATTTGTTAATTGCTTTATTAGGTGGTAACTCATCAGAAGACAATAAAACATCAAATAGTATTGATGTAATCGAAACAACTGAAAATGAGACGACTGAAATCGAAACAACCGAAGTGAAAAATTCAATTACTAATGAAAAGAGTTTGGAATTGATATATGCAGATGATGAAGTTATAAATTTATATCTAAACGATTATAATGCTAAAAATTCAACGGATAAAATTGAAGATGGTATGTTTGAAAAATATTATCATCACGGAAGAGAACATGATGACCAAATTAAAATGTCGAAAGACGGATTTGAAATTGTTCTGAGTTCGATAGGAATGTTCGAAAAAAAATAGATATAGTTATTCAGTCATATGACAATAAAAGTAATGATGACTATAGAGAAATATATAATAAATTTATGGCTGGTTTGGAATTAGAAGATGTTGATTATGATAAGTGTTTTGATGAGGTGTTAAATAATAATTCACATTATGTTAGTTATGATAATTTTGAAGTAAACTTCAAATGTAATGATGGCAAAATAGTGTTAGTACAGATTTCAAGAAAATATGAATAGGTTGAGTTAAATTTAAAGCTATAAATATAAAAGAAAAAAATGGGTTTGTTGTCTTTAGATAATACAAAAAATGCTATAAATGGGCTGCAATAAAAAGCAGTCCATTTTGTGTATAGTTACATAAAAAGTTGATTAGTAACATAAAAGATGTTATTGCATAAAAAATAAGTTACTAAAGCGGTTATGCGATGATATATTAAATTAATAAATCGTTTGGGCTGGAGTAAGTAAAAAGAAAATATAAGAAAACTACTTCTGACACAAAATTGCATATACAAATCTCATTGAAAATCCCACAATAAATTGGTAAGATAGTAAGCAAGATGATAAGCAAGATGGAGGTGAGCTGATGAGCGGTTATGTACCACCATATACGATATCGAATAAAATGCTTGAACTTGTTTCAGAGATATCTGAAAAAGTTGGAAGGATTACCAGTCATAAAGAGCTGGAGTCAAAGCCACATTTGCGCAGAAACAACAGAATAAGATCGATTCATTCTTCGTTAAAGATAGAGGCAAATTCACTGTCATTAAGTGATGTTAGAGATGTAATAAACGGCCATCTTGTTCTTGGAGATCAAAAGGAAATACAGGAAGTGAAAAATGCATACGCAGCTTATGAGAAGATTTCTGAAATAGATCCGACAAGTATATCAGACCTGAAAAGGATTCATGGAATATTGACATACAGGACAGTTAGCGAGTCAGGTGTATTCAGAAAAGGTAATGAGGGTGTGTTTTCAGGCAGTGAGTGTATATTTGTAGCTCCTCCACCACATATGATAAATGAGCTTATGAGAGATCTGATGCAGTGGGTTAAAGAAAATGAGGGAATTATTCACCCACTTATCTTATCTGCAATATTTCATTATGAGTTTGTGTTTATTCATCCATTTGCAGATGGAAATGGAAGAATGGCAAGATTGTGGCATACGGTTATTCTGTATAGGTGGAGAAACGTATTTGAATATATACCACTGGAGAGCCAGATTGAGCGGTTTCAGAATGAATATTATGATGCGATAGCGGTATGTCATACAAAAGGCAACTCGGACATATTTATAGAATTCATGCTCGATATGATAAATCAGATCCTTGATGAAGTCATCTTACAGGTAAACAGATCAAATGCAGAAGTTTCAGAGTATGTGAAGCGGATGCTGGCGGTCATGGAATATGATGTTCCGTATACGTCAAATTCCATAATGGAGGCGTTGGGGCTTAAGTCCAAAGAGACCCTTAGAAAAAATTATATAAATCCGGCGATGGAGCTTGGACTGATAAAGATGACATTGCCTGATAAACCTAACAGCAGAAATCAGAGATATGTAAAGCAGTAGAAAAGTTATGTCATCAGGTAATGTAATAAAACAACTTTTCCATATCAAATAAACGAAATTGACTGTAAAATATAAATTGTAAACAAAACACTAAAAGTTTGAAATACCCAACGGAGGTTAAATACATGGAAGATAGAGTACTTGACTGGGCAGTATATGAGAAGACAGCCCGTGAGATGGCTGCAGAGGGACTTGTTCTGTTAAAGAACGACAACAAAGCTCTGCCACTTAAGCAGGGAGAGACGGTTTCTGTATTTGGACGTATGCAGAACCATTATTATAAGAGTGGAACTGGTTCAGGCGGAATGGTGAATGTTGCCAGAGTGGTAGGAATCCTTGATGCACTTAATGAGTGTAAGGATGTGAATGTCAATCAGAAACTGGCAGAGACTTATGCCGCATGGAATAAGGAACATCCTGTGGAGCTGGGACTTGGCTGGGGACAGGAGCCGTGGTCACAGGCAGAGATGCCGGTTACAGAGGAGCTCGTGCAGGAAGCTGCCGGCGAGTCGGATTCAGCCATAGTGATAATTGCAAGAACAGCTGGTGAGGACAAGGACAATACACTTGAAAAAGGAGCTTTTATGCTCACTGATATAGAGACTGATATGCTTAGACTTGTCAGAGAGAATTTCCAGAAGATGGTTGTTCTCTTGAATGTCGGCGGTCTTATAGATATGTCATTTCTTGACACGATCTCTCCAGATGCCTGTATGTATGTATGGCAGGGCGGAATGGTCGGAGGATATGGAGTGGTTGATGTCCTCGTAGGGGATGTCAGCCCTTCAGGAAAACTCACAGACACGATAGCCTACGATATCAAGGATTATCCTGCGTATGACAATTTCGGCGGCGAAGAGAGAAACTTCTACGCAGAGGATATCTATGTGGGATACCGTTACTTTGAGACATTTGCAAAGGATAAGGTCAGATATCCGTTTGGATATGGATTGTCATACACAGACTTCAAGATCGGTGTAAAGCATGCAAGCATGGATTTTGAAAAAGGTGTGGCGAATATCTGTGTCAAAGTCACAAATACAGGAAAGAGGCTTGGCAAGGAGGTTGTCCAGGTGTACGGTGAGATGCCACAGGGCAGGCTTGGCAAGCCATCCAGAGTACTCATTGATTTTGCAAAGACAAAGGAGCTTGTTCCGGGACTTTGCGATGAGCTGAAGTTTGAGATTCCGCTTGACCGTATGGCATCATTTGACGATTCGGGAGTCACGGGCCATAGAAACTGTTATGTGCTGGAAGCTGGAGACTACACTATCCATGTAGGAAACAGCATAAGAAATACAACAGAGTGTCTGTTCTTTGAGCTTGCTGAGACAGTGGAGCTTCAGAAACTTCAGGAGGCACTTGCACCATATGAGAAGTTTGACCGCATGAAACCATTCTGTGATGAGAACGGCAGGATGCTTATAGAGTATGAGGAGACACCTCTAGTCACTGTTGATATGTATGACAGGAGAGAGCAGGAGCTGCCGGAGGAGATACCGGTTACCGGTGACAAGGGAATTATGCTTCTTGATGTAAGGGAAGGCAAGGCCACCATGGATGAGTTTATAGCGCAGTTTGATGATGAGGATCTGGCATGCTTTGTCCGCGGCGAGGGAATGGGAAGTTCTCTTGTGACGGCGGGAACAGCGTCAGCATTTGCCGGGGTATCGCCAAATTTGATCGCACATAAGATTCCGTCGGTGTGCTGTGATGACGGACCATCGGGAATGAGACTCGACTCAGGTATGAAGGCATTCTCACTTCCAAATGGCACTCTGTGCGGATGTTCATTTAACAAAGAATTGAACACCAGACTGTATGCACTTATCGGACTTGAGATGACAGCAAATAAGGTTGAGGTTCTTCTTGGACCGGGAATGAATATCCACCGTCACCCGCTTAATGGACGAAACTTTGAGTATTTCTCCGAGGATCCATACCTTACGGGTTCCATTGCAACTGCCCAGTTAGAGGGACTTAAGTCCAGTGGTGTGTCCGGAACGATCAAGCATTTCTGCGGAAATAATCAGGAGTATCACCGCCATACAACGGATTCGGTCATCTCCCAGAGGGCACTCAGGGAGATATACCTGAAGGGATTTGAGATAGCTGTCAAGTCAGGATATGCCGACTCTGTCATGACAACATATGGTCTGGTAAATGGTCTCTACACTGCAGGAAGTTATGATCTGAATACCACAATACTCAGAAATGAGTGGGGATTTACAGGCGTGGTCATGACAGATTGGTGGGCATCCATCAACCGCAGGGGTATGGAGCCGGATGCAAATGACTTTGCGACTATGATACAGGCACAGAATGACATGTATATGTGCTGCCCGGACGGCTCGAAGAACATGGGCGGAGATAATGTCATAGAGGCACTTCAGGACGGACGTATATTGAGAGCTGAGCTTCAGAGAATTGCAAAGAATGTGTGTAACTTTGCCATGAATACGAATGCATTTAAGCGTCTTGTGGGAGAGTCTGTAAAGGTAGAGATAATAAACCGTCCAAAGCAGGCGGACGATTTTTCAATTGATGATGTGGAATACATCAATGTCGACAGAGACATACTTATAGATCTGACAGAGAAGGCCAGCACCGCCGATACGAATTATGTCATAGCACTTGATGTTGAACATCCGGGAGAGTATGCCGTGAGCCTGAGGGGAAGCTCGACACTCGAAAAGCTTGCCCAGCTGCCGTGTACCCTGTTTTTCAACGGATTCCCTGTGAGCAACTTCACATTTAACGGAACTGACGGCAAGGATGTTGTGATCAGGAAAGAGGTCAAATTTTACGGCAGATTCAATGTGCTCCGACTGTATGTGAAGTCAAATGGACTCGATCTGAAAGATATAGAATTCCGTTTTGAGAAGGAACTGCAGTGAGAATAAAATATACAAAGAAGCAGCATGAAGACGAGACGACCGATGAATGGTTGTCTCGTCATTTTGAAATCAATAGAACTGTATTAATTCAATCAAGATTTTGAAAAAATATTGACATAGACTGCCATAGATGGTAACCTAAATTAACTCTTTGCACTGCATATAAATCTACAGTACAAACTGAGCAGACCATTGGCGAAAGCCAAGGAGTCGGGCCATCATGGCAGTGGAATCTTTACATCCACGGGACAGTAGTTACTAATACTGAGTCGTGGGTGTTTTTTTATACTCTTTTAGACATTCTATAAAATTCCCCACATATATTTAGTGATAAGAGCTTTCTGAAATTTATTGATCACGCAGCATCGGTCTTTTGATTAAGGTGATTATCAATAGACTGGTGTTCATTAGGAAAGGATGGCTGATTATATGGAAAGCGCAAACAAAATAAACACGATGGCGGCATCTGCCGTATCAGAGGATGAGTTTAAAAGGGTTGCAAATAAAGTATCGTTTATAACGATAGTACAGAACATACTTCTGTCAGTGTTCAAATTATTTGCGGGAATATTTGCACATTCAAATGCAATGATAAGTGATGCGGTACATTCAGCATCAGACGTGTTCAGCACCATAATAGTGATAATTGGAGTAAGACTAGCGTCGAAGAAATCCGACAAGGAGCATCCTTACGGTCATGAGAGACTTGAGTGCGTGGCAGCAATCGTGCTGTCTATAGTGCTGCTGTATACCGGTATCAAGATCGGCTCGCAGGCGGTTAAGGACATAATCGGTGGCAATTACCAAAACCTGCAGAAACCGGGGGTGCTGGCACTGGTGGCGGCTGTTGTATCCATTGTCACAAAGGAGATAATGTATTGGTACACAAGACACTATGCGAAGAAGATAGATTCAAGCGCACTTATGGCAGATGCATGGCATCACCGCTCAGATGCGCTGTCATCGGTCGGCGCGCTTATTGGTATCGGTGGTGCGATGATGGGATTCCCGGTTATGGATTCCATTGCAAGTATTGTTATCTTTGTATTCATAGCTAAGGCGGCATACGATATATTCAAGGATGCCATGGACAAGATGGTGGACCATTCCTGCGATGATGAAACAGAGAAAGAGATGAGGGATTTTGTGCTCGCTCAGAAAGAAGTCCTCAGTGTTGATCTTCTCCACACAAGGATATTTGGCAACAAGATATACGTAGATGTGGAGATAGGCGTAAATGGTTCATATACATTAAGACATGCGCATGAGATAGCGGAAGAGGTCCATGGGGGCATAGAGAAGAATTTTCCAAAGGTAAAGCATGTGATGGTGCATGTAAATCCTGCGGATGTTTCATAGTAATATAAATAAAATAATAATTCAAAAGTATAAGGCGTTGACCGGTGGGGGCAACGTCTTTTGTTTTATTAAGGTCGGGAGCCGGAAGGACCGGAGTGGTCAGACCCCATCCGCCTTCTTCTTTGGGGTCAGACCCCATTCTTGAGTTGTAAAACAGCGAAACAATCAAAAACGGTCAAAATTATTCAAAAAACTCCAGAAATATGATTGACAATCTTCATTTATGGTGATATCATGCATGTAGATTGATTGAAAGTGACTGAAATTAAGCAGAAATCACCTTGAAACAATCATAAACAATTGAAAAAAGTCAAAAAGTATGATATCCTAAAGAAAACGAAATTATAGATTACGGATATAAATATATTTCAGTGAAATAATTACGAAAACACACAGACTAACACATACAGGAGACGTACTTGTTGTACAGGAGGCAATTATTATGATGACAGAGGACAGATACACAGCGATTTTAGAAGCACTGAAAGAGAAAAAGTCTATGACAGTTGCAGAGTTCACGGAGATCACGGGAGCGTCAGAATCTACTATAAGAAGAGATTTGATAGCTCTGGACGATATGGGTAAGATCAAGAGATTCCATGGTGGTGCCAAGGCGATCGAGCATGAATACATCACCAATGAGGCACCGGTTTCAGCCAAGGCACAGCTCAACGTCGAAGAGAAAAGTGCCATTGCAAAATATGCGGCAACGATGATCAATGATGAAGATTTCATATTTATAGATGCAGGAACCAGCACGGCGCTCATGATCGACTATATCGGCGAAACAAATGCCACATTTGTCACCAATGGAATAGCACATGCCAAGCGGCTTCTCAAGAAGAACCTCAGAACGTATATGATAGGCGGACTTGTAAAGCCGATCACAGAGGCGATCATCGGAGCCGAGGCGGTCAATTCCATGAAAAAGTTCAATTTCACAAAGTGCTTTCTTGGAACAAATGGGATCCATATGGATTATGGATTCACGACGGTCGATGTGGAAGAGGCTATGGTGAAGATGGAAGCGGTGAACAGATCTTATGCCAGCATAGTCCTTGCCGACAGCAGCAAGTTTGACAAGGTGACAGCGGTGACATTTGCGGCAATCGAAAAAGCCTGTATTATCACGGACAGACTTGTAAATGATAAGTACATAGACGCCACAGTTGTAAAGGAGGTACTCAAATAATGATTTATACGGTGACATTCAATCCGGCGCTCGATTATGTTGTCAAGATGGACAGTCTTGAGCTTGGAATGGTGAACAGAAGTAAGTCAGAAGCCATATTCTATGGCGGTAAAGGTATCAATGTCTCCACCGTACTTAAGAACATAGGAGTTGATTCCGTAGCTCTCGGTTTTGTTGCTGGATTTACCGGTAAGGAGATTGAGGACGGAGTCAAGGCCATGGGTGTTAAGACAGATTTTATCCAGCTGAAGAATGGTCTCAGCAGGATAAACGTCAAGATCAAGGCAGAGCAGGAGACCGAGATCAACGGACAGGGCCCCGATATTGAGAAAGATGAGCTTCAGCATATGTTTGATAAGCTGGACAAGCTCCAGTCGGGAGATTGCCTGGTACTTGCGGGAACCATCCCTGCTTCACTTCCATCTGACATATACGAGCAGATCATGGAGAAGCTTATGAACAGGAACATCGACATCGTGGTGGATGCGACAAAGGATCTTCTGCTCAATGTATTGAAGTTCCATCCATTCCTCATCAAGCCTAATAATCATGAGCTTGGTGAGATGTTCGGAGTAGTATTAAAGACAGATGACGAGATAGTTGAGTATGCGAAGAAGCTTCAGGTCATGGGTGCAAGAAATGTGCTCATATCCATGGCAGGGGATGGAGCAATACTCATTACAGAGACAGGAGAGGTTCACAAGATCGGAGTTCCAAAGGGAACGGTTGTGAACTCAGTAGGGGCAGGTGATTCCATGGTTGCAGGATTTACAGCAAGCTACCTGAAGGATCACGATTACATGGAGGCGCTGAAGAGAGGAACAGCAACAGGAAGTGCAACAGCATTTTCAGAAGGCCTCGCCACAGCGGACAAAGTAGAAGAACTCTACAAGCAGTTATAGTAAAACGTACGTGTTCCGTCATGAGAGGGAATACTTAGGAGATTCAGATATCGCACAGCAGCATATGTGGATGTAGCTGATTATTTAAGAGGAGGTTACGCTTATGAGAATTACAGAGCTTTTATCAAAGGAAAGCATTGCTCTGGGTGTAAAGGTAGATTCAAAGGATGCAGCGATCGACTACCTTGTAAACCTGCACGATGCAGCAGGCAACATCTCAGACAAGAAAACATACAAAGAAGGAATTCTTAAGAGAGAGGAAGAGGGTTCAACAGCTATAGGAGAGGGAATCGCAATTCCTCATTCTAAGAATAAGGCGGTCAAGAGACCCGGACTTGCAGCTATGACAGTTCCAGATGGAGTTGATTACGATTCACTGGATGGACAGCCATCAAACCTGTTCTTCATGATCGCAGCACCAGAGAGCGGATCAGATGTACATCTTGAGGTACTTTCAAGACTGTCTATGCTCCTCATGGATGAGGACTTCAGAGCAGAGCTTCTGAAGGCAGCAGACAAGGATGCATTCCTTGCAGTCGTTGATAAATATGAGAATGCAAAGTTCCCAGAGGAAGATGTGACAAAGCGCCTAGAGCCAGAAACTGTTCCTGAGAAGAAGGGCTTCAGAGTGCTTGCCGTTACAGCGTGTCCTACAGGAATAGCTCACACATATATGGCAGCCGAGGCACTTGAGAAGGCCGGTGCCAAGATGGGATATGCTTTAAAGGCTGAGACAAATGGCTCAGGCGGAGCAAAAAATATACTTACTGATGAAGAGATTGCAAACTGTGATGGCATCATAGTTGCGGCTGACAAGAATGTTGAAACAGCAAGATTTGATGGAAAGCCGGTCCTTTTCACAAGAGTAGCAGATGGAATACACAAGCCTGAGGAACTCATACAGAAGATCGTGGATGGTCAGGTCCCTGTTCACCACGAGGAGGGTGGCAGAAAAGAGTCGAGCAGTGCAAATGGCAGTGTAGGAAGTAGGATCTACAAGCATCTTATGAACGGAGTATCACATATGCTCCCATTCGTAATCGGCGGTGGTATCCTCACAGCTCTTGCATTCCTTATAGATACACTTTGCGGATTTGGTGCAACAGGTGGATCCAACTTCGGTTCCATGACCCCGCTCTCAGCATTCTTCAAGTATGCCGGTGGCCTGGCGATGGGCGTGATGGTTCCGGTGCTTGCAGGATTTATAGCAGAGTCTATAGCGGACAGACCGGGACTTGCGGTTGGTTTCCTCGGCGGTATCCTGGCATCCTCTGGAAATGCAGCACTATCAGGTTATGTATGGGCAGGAGATAACCTTGGCGGCTTCCAGTCATTTATATCAAAGTTTGGATTCGTTGCAGAAGGCGGCGGAAATACAGTATCAGGTTTCCTCGGCGGTATCGCAGCAGGTTTCCTTGCAGGATATGTAGTTCTTCTTCTTAGAAAGATCTGCTCCAAATTCCCTAAGTCACTGGAGGGAATTAAGCCAACACTTATATACCCACTTGTTGGTATGTTTGTAGTTGCAGTACTTATGATATTTATACTCAATCCGATTATTGGATTGATCAATACAGGACTTTCAGACATGCTGACAGCCCTTGCAAATAAAAATCTTCTCATCCCACTTGGAATCATCCTCGGCGGTATGATGGCGATAGACATGGGCGGTCCTATCAACAAGGCGGCTTATGTATACGGAACGATGGTTCTCGCAACAGCGTCAGAGCTTGTCGCAGGCGGCGCACAGCTTTCAGACCCGGCAGTTCAGGCATGCTATATCTCAATGGCATCAGTTATGGTAGGTGGTATGGTACCTCCACTTGGAATTGCCCTTGCATGTATCTTCTTCCCTAAGAAGTTCACAAAGGCAGAGAGAAACTCAACAGTATCAAACATCGTAATGGCGTGTGGATTCATCACAGAGGGTGCAATACCATTTGCAGCAGCAGATCCACTCCACGTAATACCATGTACACTCGTAGGCGCAGCAGTTGCAGGTGGAATGTCGGCAGCATTCAAATGTACACTGATGGCACCTCACGGTGGAATATTCGTATTCGCAACAGTAGGCAACTGGTTACCATATATCATCTCATGGCTTGTTGGATCAGTGATCACATGTATCATGCTCGGACTCATCAAGAGAAACGTGCAGGAGTAAAAGCTGCTTATAGAAATAATGTGTAGGGCAGGCATGATAAAAAGTTGAAAACGATATTCAACTAAAAAATGCACAAAAGTAATGCACAAAAAACGACAGAATGTTATAATTTATACAATTGGGGTTTGTGAAATAGCTATACATGGCTCAAATGAAAAGATGAAATGGTCATCTGACTGTGATGCCATATGGTAGATAATTACAGATCACAAAGACTTATTTAACAATACAAGGGCCGGTGTAGGCCGAAATAAGCGGGAGCAACCCGAAAATGATATAAACAATCACTTGCAGTGGCATAACTGGAATTGCGGCCCGTATTTTAAAGAAGGAGAAGAAATTATGGTAGCACAGACAGTAAAAGTGGTAAATGAACAGGGACTTCACATGAGACCGGCAGGGGTATTTGCGAAGGAGATGACAAAGTTTTCATGCGCAGTAACTCTTGACGTAGCAGGCAAGAAGATCAATGCCAAGAGTGTAATGCTTATCATCGCAGCATGCATCAAGTGCGGTGCAGAGGTTACAGTAGAGTGTGATGGTGCGGACGAGAAGGAGGCTCTTGCAAAGGCAGTTGAGCTCATCGAGTCAGGATTCGGCGAGTAGAGCATGTAGATGTTCTGACGTCGCAGCAGGGAAATGATAAGTGAAATCTGATATCAGACTTCAGTAAATGTTACGGACAAATGGTACTCAGATTGAGTACCATTTGTTGTATAGAGAATAATTGGAGGTTTTCTTATGAATAAAGGAATCGCGGGTTCAGCCGGCTACGGCGTTGGAAAGGTTGTGATCATATCTGACGCAAAGCCGGAATATGAGAACAGAACAATCACAGATACAGATGCAGAGATCAAGAGATATGACGATGCAGTTGCAGCATTTACAGAGAAGACACATGCCATGGCAGAGGCCATGAAGGAGAGTGTCGGAGAGCACAATGCGGAGATACTTGAGGGACACATACTGCTCCTGACTGATCCGGGTATGGATGAGATCACAAAGGGTGCGATTATGAGCGGAACCTGTGCAGAGGCTGCATTTGAGAGTACATGTGATATGTTTGCAGGAATGTTCCAGATGGCAGATGACGAGCTCACAAGACAGAGAGCTACGGATATCGGCGACATCAAGGTGAGAATGCTCAAGATACTCACGGGTACACCTGATGTGAACATATCAGAGGTTCCAGCTGGAACTATCCTTGTGGCTGAGGATCTCACCCCATCCATGACAGCGGGAATCGTTAAAGAAAATGTGGCAGGAATCATCACAGCAGTCGGCGGTAAGACTTCACACTCGGCTATCCTTGCAAGAGCACTTGAGATACCGGCGGTGCTCAGTGTGGATGGAATAGTTGATATGGTCTCAGACGGCATGATGGCGGTAGTTGACGGATGTGACGGAATCTGCATACTTGATCCATCACAGGAAGATATAGATGAGTACCAGGCAAAGAGAGAGAAGTACCTTAGTGATAAGGCCCTTCTTGAGGTATACAGAGGTAAAGATACAGTCACTGCTGACGGCGTAAAGGTACATTTGTATGGCAATATCGGCAATCCTGAGGATGCAAAGCAGGTTGCTGCATGCGACGGAGAGGGCGTAGGCCTTTTCAGAACAGAGTTTCTCTTCATGGGTGCGTCAGAGCTTCCGTCTGAGGAAGAGCAGTTCCAGGCATACAAGGCGGCTGCCGAGACCATGGAGGGCAGAGAGGTCATCATTAGAACGCTTGACGTGGGCGGTGACAAGGATATTCCATACCTTGGACTTGAGAAGGAGGACAATCCATTCCTCGGTTTCAGAGCAGTGAGATACTGCCTGCAGAATAAAGAGTCATACAGAGTTCAGCTGAGGGCACTCCTTCGTGCAAGCGCATTTGGCGATATCAAGATCATGGTACCGCTTGTAACATGTGTTGACGAGATCAGAAGCGTGAAGGCTCTTGTGAATGAGCTCATGGTAGAGCTTGACGCCGAGAACATAGCATACAACAAGGATATTCAGGTTGGAGCAATGATAGAGACACCTGCGGCAAGTCTCATAGCAGATCTGCTCGCAAAGGAGGCTGACTTCTTCAGCATAGGAACAAATGATCTGACACAGTACACCATGGCTGTCGACAGAGGCAATGCAAAGGTTGCTTATCTGTACTCATCCTACAATCCTGCAGTTCTCCGCTCCATGAAGAATATAATTGAGGCGGCAAATGCAGCGGGCATTATGGTTGGTATGTGCGGTGAGGCGGCAGCAGATCCATTTCTCATTCCGCTTCTTATATCATTTGGACTGGGAGAGTTTTCAGTCAGTGCCACTTCAGTTCTTGCAACAAGAGGAACTATCGCAAAGTGGTCAAAGGCAGAGGCTGACGAACTTGCAGCAAAGGCACTCTCACTTGCAACAGAGGCGGAGGTTGCAGAGCTTCTGAGAGCAAATGCAAGATAAATTAAAAGTGCACAATATAAGTTGGTAAAAATATAAGTGATTTTTACATTGTTCATGTGTACAAAAATTCAATAATAAACAAAAGAGAAAGCGTGTAGTAGCTATTTTCACGAAAATAAGAAAATCGGCATTTTTAGCTGGAAAAAGTGCCGATTTTTTTGTTACAGTATATTTAATAGTAAGGAGAACACTTAGTGATTGGAGGTCTCCTTGCGAAACGAAACAGGCATGAATAACGTACAGCGATTCTTAAGCGTTTGTTTCAATTGTGTTGTAGATGGAAATAATATGGATAGGAGGATGTAATAATGTTTGAGAATGAAAAAGTAAACCATGTGAAGTTTGGCGAAGGCAGTGTGATGGAATGTGATGGAAGTCATATAAAAATTGTGTTTTCCTGCAATAATGTTGAAAAGACATTTGCCTATCCGGGGGCATTTGACAAGTTTGTGAGCTTTCAGAGCAAAGAGGCGCAGCAGGTGGCAGAGGAAGAACTTACACAGGTGAAACTGAATCAGAAGAAGCTTGAGGCCATGAAGAAGCTCATATTCCAGGAAAACGAGAGAAGAAAAGAAGAAGCACTCAAAGCAAAGGCCAAGAGGAAGAGACAGTAATATAAAGTAAGATCTAGAAAAAGCTAGTAAGATGTATTGACACTGAAATGTGCCAGCAAGATTGTGTAATGAGACAAAAGAATAACAGTGGATGCATTTTTGTATCACGTGAGATATAATAGTCCCTGCCAGAGAGAAAATTTTCTCTTTTGGCGGGATTTTTTTCACCTGAGGATCATTTTTAGAATTTTGTGCCTGAAGGAACTAATAAGGCGCTTGTAAGGATAAATTTGTACCATATATGGAAGATGCGGCGCAAATATGAAAAACACAGTGTTGCAGTAATGCAGTGCTATTTTTACATATACCTTGATTTTGTTGATATTTTTTGCTAAATTAAGTACGTACGTGTATAAATAGGGGCGTTTGCACCCATTTACAGAATAAAATGATCATAACAGTCAGAATTTGGCTGTCGGAAAGGACGGAGCACAGAGTGTATAAGATTACTAAGGTTGAACAGTTGACAGAGACCATATACCTCATGGACGTGGTTGCGCCACGAGTTGCAAATAAATGTCTTCCGGGACAGTTTGTAATTGTCAGAGGTTCAGAGGATGGAGAGAGAATCCCTCTCACTATCTGCGATTACTCAAGAGAGGACGGAACCATCACTATAGTATTCCAGGTAGTTGGAGCTGCTACAGAGATGATGAAGAATAAGAAGGCAGGAGATTCATTTGCGGATTTCGTTGGACCACTTGGATGTCCATCAGAGTTCTGCAAGGAGGATATAGAAGAACTCAAGAAAAAGAAGATTCTCTTCGTTGCAGGTGGTGTTGGAACAGCGCCTGTATACCCACAGGTAAAGTGGCTCCACGAGCATGGCATCGATGCTGATGTCATCGTAGGAGGAAGAAACAAGTCACTCATCATTCTTGAGGATAAGATGAAGAAGGTAGCCGGCAACCTGTATATCACAACAGATGACGGTTCATATGGAAGCAAGGGTGTCGTTACAAATGAGATCCAGAAGCTTGTAGATGCTGGCAACAAGTATGATGTGTGTGTTGCCATCGGACCTATGATCATGATGAAGTTTGTATGTAAGCTCACAAAGGAGCTTGAGATTCCTACAGTTGTCAGCCTTAACCCTATCATGGTAGACGGAACAGGTATGTGTGGTGCCTGCCGTGTGACAGTAGGCGGAGAGGTTAAGTTCGCGTGTGTAGATGGACCAGAGTTCGATGGTCACAAGGTGAACTTTGAGGAGGCTATGCAGCGTCAGCAGCTCTACAAGACTGCAGAGGGCAGAGCATTCCTTGCAGCAAAAGAGGGCGATACACATCATGGCGGATGTGGAAACTGTGGAGGTGACAAGTAATGGCTATAGAGGTAGATGTTTGGAAGAGAGTGCCGGTTCGCGAGCAGGAGCCACAGGTACGTGCAAAGAATTTTGAAGAGGTTTGTTATGGATATAATGAAGAGGAGGCTATGGCTGAGGCTTCAAGATGTATAGGATGTAAGAACGCCCCATGTATGAATGGCTGTCCTGTATCTATCAATATCCCTGGATTTATAGCTCAGGTCAAGGATGGCAATTTCGCTGAGGCATTCAAGATCATCAGCGAGTCATCAGCACTTCCTGCTGTATGTGGTCGTGTATGCCCACAGGAGACACAGTGTGAGCAGAAGTGTATCAGAGGAATCAAGGGCGAGGCGATATCCATCGGTAAGCTTGAGAGATTTGTTGCTGACTGGGCCCGTGAGAACGGAATCAAGCCAGAGCCTGCAAAGGAGATGAATGGTCACAAGGTGGCAGTCATCGGATCAGGCCCTTCAGGCGTGACAGCAGCCGGAGATCTTGCAAAGATGGGTTACGATGTAACTATATTCGAGGCACTTCACCAGCCAGGCGGAGTTCTTGTATACGGAATCCCAGAGTTCCGTCTTCCAAAGGAGAAGGTAGTTGCCAAGGAGATCGAGAACATCAAGTCACTTGGTGTTAAGATAGAGACAAATGTAGTAGTAGGAAAGTCAGTTACCATCGACTCACTCCTTGAGGATGAGGGATTTGACGCAGTGTTCATCGGATCAGGTGCAGGACTTCCTAAGTTCATGGGTATCCCAGGCGAGAATGCCAACGGCGTATTCTCAGCAAATGAGTACCTCACAAGAAGCAACCTCATGAAGGCATTTGACGAGAATTCAAATACACCTATCATGAGAGGTAAGAAGGTTGCCGTAGTCGGCGGTGGAAATGTTGCTATGGATGCAGCGAGAACAGCACTCAGACTTGGCGCTGAGACACATATCGTATACAGACGTTCAGAGGAGGAGCTTCCAGCCAGAGTTGAGGAGGTTCACCACGCTAAGGAAGAGGGAATTATATTTGATCTCCTCACAAACCCAACAGAGATTCTTGAGGATGAGAACGGCTGGGTATGCGGTATGAAGTGCGTGAAGATGGAGCTCGGCGAGCCTGATGCATCAGGCAGAAGAAGACCTGTGGAGATTCCTGATTCAGAGTTCACAATGGATGTTGACACAGTCATCATGTCACTTGGAACTTCACCAAACCCACTTATCTCATCGACAACAGAGGGACTTGAGACAAACAAGTGGAAGTGTATCGTTGCAGAAGAGGCAAACGGACAGACAACCAAGGAAGGCGTATATGCCGGTGGTGATGCCGTTACAGGAGCTGCAACAGTTATCCTTGCAATGGAAGCTGGCAGAGCTGGTGCAAAGGGAATTGATGAGTACATCAAGAACAACAAGTAATTAAATAGAATCATAAAAATGAGGCTGATGTGTAAGAGTGAAGACTTCACATCAGCCTTTTTTGATAAAATAACTTAGATGACAGATATTCAAAAGGGAGGAAATAAAATGGGGAATATAAAGAAAATGATATCAGTGATACTGGTAGTGGTATGTGTGTTTGCGTTTACAGCGTGTGGTAAGACTGAGACGCTGGATGGAAAATGGGTGCTTGTAAAAAGTGAGACACCAGATGGCAAGACGTATAAGGTCAAGAGTGAGGACACAAAAGAGATCTATGAAATAAGTGGTGATACTGCAACATTTTACTATTCCGGTAAGGCGATGGGGGATAAGACTATCAATCTGCAGGTGGAACAGACGGGGAATAATCAGTACAACTTTAAGATGACGGATACTCTTAGCTTTTCAACGGGCACGATAGATGGAAAATATCTGAAATGCACCATAGGAGATACGACATTTATATATGAGAAGGATTAGAAGGTTGAACATAGAAATAACAGTAAAGACTTGTAGGAAAAAACGTGACGAACAGGGGGAATAGATATGTACGATGAATTTGCAAAATGGTTAGACAGAATTTTAGATGAGAATATGCCGTTACCTGGTGTGGCAATCAATTTCAATATATATGAAGAGGTGGACTTGCACTGGTCGATCCAGTTGATAAGTTCAACTTATTTTGACGAGGAGGATGAGGACTGGAACTGCTATGAGGAGTTTACGACAGGGGAAGATCTGTACGAATGGCAGCAAGATACCAGCTGGGAGGAGATACTTGATATTTCCTGTGAGATGATCAGAAAGTATCTCACAGAGGGAAAATATGCCGATGAGCTGAAGAAGTATGAGGCTGTTGCCGCCGGATTCGTGGACGGCGATGTGGAGATCCTGTACAGAAGATAGAATGTTATGGAAAATAGTATGTAGTAGAAAATTGAAAATCGAGTGAATTGTGGGAAAACGAAAGCGTTATAGGAATAGTGTACGTTGTATGAAAATGTGTGAGTTGTAGAAAAATAGCATGTATTGCAGAAAAATTGAGATAGGTGGGTGACAACATGAAAACTTTATATGTATCAGATCTGGACGGTACGCTTCTTCGCAGTAATGAGACCACATCCGAGTATACAAACAGTGTAATCAATAATCTGACAGACAGAGGGATGATATTCTCTTATGCCACGGCGCGCTCACTTATCACAGCGAAGAAGGTGACAAGCGGACTGCGGGCAGAAATTCCACTGATCGTATACAATGGGGCGTTTATAGTAGACAATCTTACCGGTGAAGTCCTTGCTGCGAATTACTTTGATGAATCGGTAGGATCAGTGCTTGACGATCTATTCGGTAATCAGATATTTCCGATAGTGTATGCGCGGATAGATGGCAAGGAGAAGTTTTCATATGTCCCGGAGCTGTGCACAGATGGTATGAAGAAGTTCCTGCTCAGCAGACAGGAGGATGTCAGGACGAATGTCGTAAAGTCTGCGGAGAACTTGAAAGTGGGAGATATTTTCTACATAACCTGCATTGACAGTCCGGAAAAATTAAGGCCGTTGTACGATAAGTATAAGGATAAATTTCACTGTGTATATCAGAAAGACATTTATACGGATGAACAATGGCTGGAGATCATGCCGCTTGCGGCATCCAAGGCAAATGCGATAAAACAGTTGCAGAAAATACTGGAGTGCGACAGGGTGATCGCATTTGGAGACGGCAGGAATGATATAGATATGTTTGAACTTGCTGACGAAAGCTACGCAGTGCAAAATGCTGATGAACAGCTTAAAAGCTATGCCACAGCGGTTATTTCATCCAATGATGAGGATGGGGTGGCACACTGGCTTGAGGATAATTATATCGTAAAATGACGAAAACTTATGGGTAAAAATCAGGCTGCGTATAACAGCAAATATACATAAAAATCAGGTTGTAATTTGCGCAGAGCAGGGTATATAATGACACTACACATTTATAATCTTAAGTAAATATGCTAATATGATTGTGAAACACAAGTTGCACCACGAGATAAGGTGCTTGAATAGGGAAAAGGACAATTGCGGATTATGGAGGATAAAATGGGAGTGCCTAACTGATTGATATATCAGGAAAACTCGGTTATTTTTCGTCCGAATTATTGTAATTGCCTTAGAAAGTGAGAAGGAGAACACATCTTATGGAAAAGAAAGAAATGATATACTACAGACTGGATGAGGTGGATGAGAAGATACTTGCCATGCTTCAGGATAATGCACGTGTATCACTCAAGGATATAGGTGCTGAGGTGTCCATGTCACCTACAGCAGTTGGAACAAGAATAGACAGGATGCTTGCCGAGGGCGTGCTTGAGGGATTTACAACCAAGCTCAACCCGGAGGCCATGGGCCATTACATCAAGGCATTTATCAATCTTGAGGTTTCACCGGAGCAGAAGGCTGAGTTCTACCCATATATAGATAGCGTGTTAAATGTTGTGGAGTGCAACTGTGTGACAGGAGATTACTCAATGCTCATAGAGGTACGTTTCAAGACAACAGCAGATCTTGATCATTTTGTTGGCGAGCTTCAGAGATTTGGAAAGACCAAGACTCAGATCGTATTCTCGACAAATGTAAAGCATAGGTGCAGATACTGGAAGAATGATCTTCACCATGACGAGGATAATAAGTAGAAGCGGAGATCAGCGAAAAAAATCTCTGAATATATCCCATTGTAACAATCATAACCGGGAATAATGTTTATAAATAATAAGCGTAATTGATAAAAACAGGGGAAAATTAAGCAAAAACAAAAAAATACTTAGATTTCTCAAGTTTTTGCTTTACAATCTTAATTTCCTATACTATAATAGGGAGCGTGGTCAGGAAATAATTAGCAGGCCATTATATATAACCAGTTTAGGAGGATTTTTACTATGTCATATGTTGATGAAGTACTCGAGATAGTACAGAAGAAGAATGCAGATCAGCCTGAGTTCTTACAGGCAGTAACAGAGGTTCTTGATTCACTCAGACCTTGCATCGAGGCAAATGAGGAGCTTTACAGAAAGAATGCTATCCTCGAGAGAATCACAGAGCCAGATAGACAGCTCATGTTCAGAGTACCATGGGTAGATGACAACGGACAGGTACAGGTCAACAGAGGTTTCCGTGTACAGTTCAACAATGCCATTGGACCATACAAGGGAGGTCTCAGACTTCACCCATCAGTAAACCTTGGTATCATTAAGTTCCTTGGTTTCGAGCAGGTTTTCAAGAACTCACTTACAACACTTCCAATCGGTGGTGGTAAGGGTGGTTCAGACTTCGACCCTAAGGGTAAGTCAGACAGAGAGATCATGGCATTCTGCCAGAGCTTCATGACAGAGCTTTGCAAGTATATCGGTGCTGATGTCGATGTTCCAGCTGGAGATATCGGAACAGGCGCTAGAGAGATCGGTTTCATGTTCGGTCAGTTCAAGAGAATCCGTGGATCATACGAGGGAGTTCTCACAGGTAAGGGACTTACATATGGTGGATCACTTGCCCGTACAGAGGCTACTGGTTACGGACTGCTTTACCTTACAAACGCACTGTTAAAGGATCATGACATTGATATCGCAGGCAAGACTTGTGCAGTATCAGGTGCTGGTAATGTTGCAATCTACGCAATCCAGAAGGCACATCAGTTAGGTGCTAAGTGTGTTACATGTTCAGATTCTACAGGTTGGATCTACGATCCAGAAGGAATCGATGTTGCACTTCTTAAGGAAGTTAAGGAAGTTAAGAGAGCACGTCTTGATGCTTACGCTGCTGCTAGACCATCAGCTGAGTACCATGTAAAGAAGGATGCAAATGATCACGGCGTATGGTCAATCAAGTGTGACCTTGCTCTTCCATGTGCTACACAGAACGAGCTTAACCTTGACGATGCTAAGATGCTCGTTGCAAACGGTGTTATCTCAGTAACAGAGGGTGCTAACATGCCTACAACTCTTGAGGCTACTAAGTACCTTCAGGAGAATGGTGTTCTCTTTGTTGGTGGTAAGGCTGCAAATGCAGGTGGTGTTGCTACATCAGCTCTTGAGATGAGCCAGAACAGCGAGAGACTTTCATGGACATTCGAGGAAGTTGATGGCAAGCTCAAGGGAATCATGGAGACAATCTACGCAAACATCTCAGATGCAGCAAAGAGATACGACATGACAGTTGGCGGAAATGCAGACTATGTTGCAGGTGCAAACATCGCCGGCTTCGAGAAGGTTGTTGACGCTATGCTTGCTCAGGGTGTTTGCTAATCATAAGCATTTGGCGAGAGCCACATCTTCAAATCAACTAGACATAAGATTATAATATAAGACTATAGACGTCCATCTGTGGAGTGATCCGCAGATGGGCGTTTTTGCGTTGCGGTTGTCTTCGGTGACTCCTGTTGGTGTAATCTCCATGTTGTATATCCAATCACGTTTGTCTACCCTCACTTTGACTTTGCTTCCATCGTGCACGCCGCGCCAAACCATATGGACACAAGGTCATACCAGAGTACAAGGTTCTCATGGAAATCAAAATGGCAGGAGGCTTCCCTCTGTGGTTGGCACATTTGCTCACGAAGTACAATGTGTACAGAACATCGTTTTCAAAATATGGAGAGGCATATAAACAAATGATTGGTTGATATAAGTCAAGAATAAATGATATTGACAAAAAATGTGTACAAAAGAGTGACTGTACAAAATCAGTAGAACAACTAGTAAAAATATATATCGATCATATTAAATTAAAACCTAAAATTATAAAAAGACGAATTATGTAAATCATAAAGTGACAAACATGAGCAGGAGGAGATAGAAGATGACAGGATTATTTGACAGTGTATTTGGGACGGCGACAACGATAACGGTGCAGGAGTTTCTGATCTGCATAGCGGTATCTCTTGTGATAGGCGTATTCCTTGCGGGGGCGTATGCGTTCAGAAGCAAGTATACCCATAGCTTCCTTGTGACGCTGGCACTCATACCCGCGGTTGTGTGCGTGGTGATCATGATGGTAAATGGAAATGTTGGCGCGGGCGTTGCTGTGGCAGGAGCCTTCAGTTTGGTGAGATTCAGATCGGTGCCCGGTTCGGCGAAGGAGATATGTGCAATATTCCTTGCAATGGGAGCGGGTCTTGTCACTGGAATGGGATTTATCGGATATGCAGTATTATTTGCCGTCATACTTGGCGGAGCAATGTTTATTTGCAGCCTTACGGGATTTGGCGGCAGAAGGGATGGAGAAGAGAGAGCCCTGAAGATCACCGTGCCTGAAAATCTCGACTATACAGAGGCATTTGATGAGATACTTGCCGACTGCACAGAAAATTACAGGCTGACAAATGTGAAGACGACCAATATGGGAAGTCTGTTCAAGCTTACATATGTGGTGAAACTTAATAAGGATACAAATCAGAAGGATATGATAGACAGACTCAGGGTGAGAAATGGCAATCTGGAAATCATGCTGATGCAGGTGGATTCGGGCGACATGACATTGTAGAAGACAGTGTGTGTTTGTGGTCTATAACACTGCAGAAGACAGTGTGTGCTCGTGGAATATAACACTGTAGAAGATGGCAGGTGCTCGTGGGATATAACACTATAGACGATGACAGATGCATGAGGTGATGTTGATGATATAAAGCAGACCGAAAATTCAGGTTAGTTGGCAAATACTTAGCAAGGAGATGATCGTATGAGGAATAATAAATATATGAGATATAGAGCGGGAATCCGCAAATGGCTGTCATATTTGCCAAATGTGATCTCACACTGGGCGGCGGTGGAAGCCTGTCGGTCAAGGACACCGTCGGACGTGGAATAGTGTCTAAGGATGACCTGGTGGTAACGGGGGGAACATATACGATAGAAAGTCAGGATCATTGTCTGAACGGCAAGGATAGCGTCAGGATAGCAGATGGAACATTCACCCTTACCTGTGATGAGGATGGCATACACGCCGGAAACGACGGCCAGCAGGATGGTTACATATATATAGAAGATGGAGACATTGATATATCGGTTGGAGACGATGCGATGCACGCTGAAGGACTTTTGATCATAACCGGTGGCGATATAGATATTTCCAAGAGCTATGAGGGTATCGAGGGTTATAAGATACTAGTGACCAGTGGCGATATAGACGTGGCAGCTAGCGATGATGGATTCAATGCGGCAGGAGGAAGCTTTGGCAGTTCAGGCGACAATAAAGGCGGCAGCTCCCATGGCGTAGGTGACAATAAAGGAGGTTTCGGCGGAGATCACGGTGTAGATGTGAACGGCAACACCCCGCCGGCAAGACCTGATGGCAACGGACAGAGCGGCGACAGACCGAATCTTCCAGAAAATGAAGGCCAGCCGGAAAGTGGTGATATGCCAGACGGTTCAGGTATGCCAGGTGGTTCAGGCAAAGGAGACGTGCAAGTCCCAGGTGGTAACAGAGATAACGGACAGAATAATAGCTCAAATGAAAACTCGCAGAATACGGACAGCAGTTCCAGTTCAGACAGTATAAGCATATAGAAGATAGTTCCAGACGCTTTAATATCCAAAAACAGTTGATTAATTTGTAAAAATGCTTAATATTATAAAGACGTGACATTTTGTAGTTGATGCATAGTTTGGAAAATGGGCAGGCGCCCAATGTGGCTGGAAGGAGTGAACAGATGAAGTTATATGTTGCAAGACACGGAGAGACGGAATGGAATAGACAGAATAAGGTCTGTGGCAGGACGGATTCCCCGCTTACAGAGAAAGGACTTCGTCAGGCACAGCTCCTTTCAGACAGATTGGACGACTGCCCGATTGATGTGATAATAGCATCGCCGCTTTCCAGAGCGCAGGATACAGCCAGGGTGGTGGCGGAAAGAAAGCATTTGCAGGTAATTACGGATGCGAGGCTTATAGAACAGGATTACGGAGTATATGAGGGCGTCCAAAGGGATGACCGGGATTTTTTGAACAACAAGAGAATGTTCGCATACAGATATCCCGGTGGAGAATCTATGATGGATATTGCCAGGAGGACGTATGATCTGATAATAGAGACTTGTAAGCTCTATCCGGATTCGTCAGTGCTGTTTGTCTGTCACAATGGAATATGCCGGGTGATATGCAGCTATTTCAATGATATGACCAACGAAGAGTATTTTGGATTCAGTCAGGACAATTGCGGATATAATATCTATGAGTGCTGATCTGAGAAGGAGTGTTTGATATATGAAGGAAGTGTTGATAGATTCATTTAAGGATGCGCTGCTTGATACGGTGAAGCTTATACCGTTCCTGCTTCTAACCTATGTGGTTATGGAATGGCTTGAGAGGAAGACTGCAGGCAGACAGGCACATGTGCTTGGAAAGGCTGAGAAACTTGGTCCGTTGCTCGGTGGTGTGCTTGGAATTGTGCCTCAGTGCGGATTTTCACTGATGGCGTCAAACCTGTACAGCGGGGGTGTGATAGGTGCAGGTGTGCTTATAGCTGTATTTATGTCCACATCGGACGAGATGCTGCCTATTATGTTGTCAAATGATGCGGTTACTGCAGAAACTATAATCAAGATTCTTGCCGCTAAAGCTGTTATAGCTATTGTGACGGGATATATAGTTGGGTTTGTGTTTGACCGAATGAGAAAGCCGGTTCGGGTAAAGAAGATAGATCCTGTTCATAGACATGGCGGGCATGATGAACATGAACACCATAGCGGACATGAGCACAGTGACGCTGTAAAAGCGGCAGAAAGCTCCATACACACACAGAATATAGTTTATAAGGATGCAGCTGAGAAGAAGGGAAAAGGACATGTGCATGACTATGTCCACGAGCACAGCCATGACCACGGACATTTTGGAGAGAAGAATATCCATGAGGTGTGTGAACAGGAGCACTGTGACTGCGAGGGTGGAATATTCAGATCTGCGCTGGTTCACACTGCAAAGATTACAATATTTATATTTATATTCACACTTGTGATAAATGTGATCATAGAGGCTGTAGGAGAAGAATCCATAGCACGTATATTCAACGATGTGCCGGTGCTTGGAGAGGCTGCGGCAGCTCTGGTTGGGCTCATACCTAACTGTGCGGCGTCTGTCATAATAACCGAGCTGTACCTTCAGGGGATACTCAGTGCAGGTGCTATGATGTCAGGACTTCTTGTTAGTGCAGGTGTAGGTCTTGTGGTGCTCTTCAGGATGAACAGGCACAGACCAGCGGAGAATATAAGGATAGCGGTGATGCTGTATGCTGCAGGACTTGTGTGGGGGCTGGTGATCAATGCAGTGGGAATCACATTTTGATAATATAGAACTGATTGAAAAAAATAACCATGATTTCACTGAAAAGTGATTGGATACAAAAAAAGAGATTGCAAAATGCCGCAATCTCTTTTTTGGGTGTTATTTAATTTTCTTTTTACCACATACAGGACAGATATCCTGGTTGGTAGGCTGACCGCATCCCCAGCAGATCCATGTGTCACCTTTGCTCTCAGTTTCGGATGCAGGCTTCTGAGTCGGTTTCATCTTAAAGTTTTTGGAGACAATCTCAACGTTGCCATCTTCATCCATCTTGGTCTGCATACCGTTTAGGGAAGTGACATCGTCAGATTTACCCTTTTTCTTTTTACCAAATCCAAATCCCATTTTTCAACCCCTATTTCTATAACATATATAGTTTATTTTAAAGCAATATATACAATTAAGCAATAGTAATTTGTTAGAATTATACTATGTTATTGTTGGAAATGACAATTGGGGTGAGACTTACTGCCATGCTCCGTCAAATGTAATAACCTGGCCGTTAAGGTAGTTATCGCATGCTGCTATGTGGACAATGAAAGCGGCTGCTTCAGTGACTGTTGCCATGCGCCCGGCGGGGATTTCGTCCTCAAGCATCTGGCGCTCATCTTGTGACAAATGGCCGTTCATGGTTGTATCTATAGCCCCGAATGCAATAGCGTTTACATTTATGCCGCTTGGTGCCAGCTCTTTTCCTAAAGCTCTGGAGAAAGCATTTACCGCTCCTTTGGACGCAGAATATGCAACCTCACATGATGCCCCGGTGCTGCCCCATACAGATGATATATTGATGATGCATCCTTTATGTGCGTGAACCATATAAGGAACGACTTGCCTGCAGCTATTGAATACAGAATAAATATTTGATTTCATGGTCCTGTCGAAGTCTGATGCGGACATATCGGAGAGCAGCCCGACATGAGATATTCCAGCATTGTTGACCAACAACCTTATATCGCTTCCAAATTTATCCACGACCTGGCTGATGAACTCCTGCATAAAATCCATGTCACCTGCATCGCCGCACATTGCGAGGCAGTTGCAGCCGTTTGCTGTCAGTTCCTTTTGCAGAGTCATGAGATCGTCCGGGTGTCTGAATGACGTTATTGCGATATTATTGTATGTTCCGGACAGCGCAAGAGCAGTGGCTCTTCCAATACCGGTTGAAGCTCCAATTATGATTGCGGTATTCAAAATATTACCCTCCTGAAAAAGCAAATAGTAGTTCCCTCCTTATGAAAAATATTATATCACGTGAATTATGTGTTGAAAATAAAAAAGCACTTTGGTATACTCTATTTGTTTTTGTTAATAATCGAATATGTATAAGAGAATGAATATGGAGGCTATATAATGGGTAAGAAAGTTATGAAACTGTTCCTTGATACAATGCTCAGAGCTGCCGTTATTATATTGGCGGTTGCAATTGTGGTCATGCTTGTACTTCTGGCACGGACTATGAGTAAGAATAAGAAATCTGATACGACAACAACAAAGGAAGCGGCAAGTATAGTCACGGAGGAAACTGATCCTTCAGATCCTACATTTGGCGGGGAAAACTCAGATGCATCAGATGCATCTGGAGACGATTCATCTGATGAGGTGTCATCTGAGGATGATCAGACTGGCAACGATGCAAAGAACGCTAATATAGCGGTTATAAATGCATCGGGAGAGTCTGGTGTGGCTGCCACATGGCAGGGAACGTTGAATGCGTCAGGATACTCGTCTGTAGATATAGGAACATATACTGGAGACAGTCAGTCATCAACGACTGTATATGTGTCAGGTTCTTATGATGTCAGCGGTATCACAAGCTTATTTTCATCTGCGTCAACTGCTGACAAGTCAGAACTTGATGGAAGTCTGTGTGATATAGATGTAAGCGGTGCGGATATAGTGATTGTTGTCGGCTCCATGGATGCAGCAAATAATTAATTTTGAAATGCAAGAATAACTCTGTCAGTTCACCTTTTTATGTGAATCCTGACAGAGTTTTTTTATAAAACAGATTAACAGAATGAATACAATATCCATTGTTTTGCGCGTGCAATAATTTTTATCATTGTCAAGTGAAAAAGTACGCACATATGTTTTGCTAGATGTTGTAAATCAAATTTGTCAAGTATATATATGGGTAAAATACATGGTCAAAAGTAATAAAATATACTGAAAACGTGACGAAAAACAGCTGTATCAGTGCATAGTATGGTGAAGGTTTCACAAAAATAGAAGTTTAAAGCGGAGTAAAAAGAGTTGAAAACCGTCAAAATGATGCAAAATTTGTGCAAATATACAATATATACAAAAGTTGGAAAATTTTTTTGAGCAATAATCACATAGAATGAAAAAAGCCAATGATGTAGAATAACAATAGTTTTTAGGGTGAACAAAAACAAGATAATATACACTACGGAGGTAATTTCAAATGGCAAGTTTATCACTTAAGAACATTTACAAGGTATATCCTAACGGATTCAACGCAGTTAAGGACTTCAACCTTGAGATTGAAGACAAGGAGTTCATCATCTTTGTTGGACCATCAGGTTGTGGAAAGTCAACAACTCTTAGAATGATAGCAGGTCTTGAGGATATCAGCTCAGGTGAGTTATGGATCGGCGACAGACTTGTAAATGATGTAGAGCCAAAGGACAGAGATATTGCGATGGTATTCCAGAACTACGCTCTGTATCCACATATGTCAGTATATGATAACATGGCATTTGGTCTTAAGTTAAGAAAGGTACCAAAGGAGAAGATCGACAAGGCTGTACATGAGGCAGCTAAGATCCTTGATATCGAGCATCTTCTTGACAGAAAGCCAAAGGCTTTATCAGGTGGACAGAGACAGCGAGTTGCTATGGGACGTGCAATTGTCCGTGAGCCAAAGGTATTCCTTATGGACGAGCCTCTTTCAAACCTTGATGCTAAGCTTCGTGTACAGATGCGTGTTGAGATCTCAAAGCTTCATCAGAGACTTCAGACAACAATCATCTACGTAACACATGACCAGACAGAGGCTATGACACTTGGTACAAGAATCGTAGTTATGAAGGATGGTATCATCCAGCAGGTTGATACACCTCAGAACCTCTATGACAAGCCATGCAACCTCTTCGTTGCTGGATTCATGGGTATGCCACCTATGAACTTCATTGATTGTAAGGTTGTTAAGTCAGGTGCTGACGTTCTCCTTATGTTCGGTTCACATTCAATCAAGGTTCCAGACAGCAAGGCTGAGAGACTTATCGCACTTGATGCTATTGACAAGGAAGTTGTTCTTGGTATCCGTCCAGAGGATATTCATGATGAGCAGCTCTTCATCGAGTCATCACCAGAGAGCGTAATTGATGCCAGAATCAATATTTACGAGATGCTTGGTGCTGAGGTTTACTTATACTTCACAATCGATCAGTTCGATATCACAGCAAGAGTAAATGCTCGTACAACAGCTAGACCTGGCGATACAGTACAGTTCGCATTTGACTTAAGCAAGATCCACATCTTCGATAAGGAGACAGAGGAGATTCTTGTGAACTAGTCTTATATGATTAAGAAAAATGAATAATTACAAATCTGTTAAACAGAGCGTGTGATTTTAAATTCTAAAAAGGGAAGATGCAGAAAATTTTAATAAAAAATCTGCATTTTCTCTTTTTTTTTAATCAAGATTGCATTAAAATAGTATTTATAGATTTGCGGGCTAAAGTACAATAGTATATAAGGAGTGAAATTATGATATCAAACCAGATTCTTCAAGATACGATAGATGGATTAAAGAATATTACAAGAACAGATCTCTGTGTTTTGGATACAGAGGGCAAGGTTCTTGCTTCTACACTTAAGGATGTAGATGATTATGAGGATGCTGTACATGCATTTGTGGATTCCCCAGCAGAAAGCCAGGTTGTAAGAGGATTTCAGTTTTTTAAGGTGTTTGACGACAATCAGCTTGAGCATATCCTTATGGCAAAGGGTGAGACTGATGATACATATATGGTAGGCAAGATTGCAGCATTTCAGATACAGAATCTTCTCGTTGCATACAAGGAGAGATTTGATAAGGATAACTTTATCAAGAACCTTCTTCTTGACAATCTTCTTCTGGTTGATATCTATAATAGAGCAAAGAAGCTTCATATTGATACGGATGTAAGACGTATAGTTTTCATCATTGAGACAAAGAATGAAAAAGATACAAACGCACTGGAGACAGTTCGTAACATTTTCTCAGCGAAGACAAAGGACTTTATTACTGCTGTGGATGAGAAGAATATCATCCTTGTAAAGGAAGTTAAGTCTAATGAGTCTTATGATGATATGAATAAGATTGCCAAAGTGATAGTTGATATGCTGAACACAGAGGCTATGTCATCTGTACATGTTTCATTTGGTACTATTGTGAATGAGATAAAGGAAGTGTCAAGATCATACAAAGAGGCTAAGATGGCACTCGATGTTGGAAAGATATTCTATGAGAATACAGACATTATTGCATATAGCAATCTTGGAATTGGACGACTTATTTATCAGCTTCCACTTCCACTTTGTAAGATGTTCATCAGAGAGATTTTTGACGGCAAGAGTCCTGATGAGTTTGATGAGGAGACACTCACAACTATCAACAAGTTCTTTGAGAACAGTCTGAATGTGTCTGAGACTTCGAGACAGCTCTATATACACAGAAACACTCTTGTATACAGACTTGATAAGCTTCAGAAGAGTACAGGACTTGATCTTCGTGTATTTGAGGATGCCATAACGTTCAAGATTGCACTCATGGTAGTTAAGTATATGAAGTATATGGAATCACTCGATTACTAATATGTAGATTAACATATGTTAAAGAGACTGGTGGAAGACATCGGGCTGATGTTATACCGACTGGAAACAGGTCATCGCATTCATATGTGATGAAGTATGGATGATAATATAAGATACAGGGAATATTTATGAATAAGTCTCACATATATATATTGTGGGCGCTATGTGTACGAGAAGGACTGCTGCGGCAGTCCTTCTTATGTATGTTATACATAATATTAATTTCACAAACAAAACACAACAAATTTGGTATTATGTAGTATAATGTAGCGTGGATATGGTTAGAAGCCAATACCATTACGAGATGACATTACACTGGCGGATGTCCGGAATGAGGATTGATGCCTGGATAACAGGAGAGATACAATGATAGAATTAGAGAACGTGAGTATGACATATCCTGGGGGCATAGAGGCTCTCAAGAATGTGAATATCAACATAGAAAAAGGCGAGTTTGTATTCATAGTTGGAAGCAGTGGATCCGGAAAGACCACGCTGTTCAAACTGCTGCTCAAGGAGATGGCGCCTACAGAGGGCAATATAACGGTGGC